>Ga0209604_1000220_pt1 | contig 56813 bp, 60 predicted proteins | sample AD_UKC097_MetaG_FD_184405 | JGI IMG/M metagenome (GOLD analysis project Ga0209604, IMG submission 184405) | Active sludge microbial communities of municipal wastewater-treating anaerobic digesters from USA - AD_UKC097_MetaG (SPAdes) (version 2) | ecosystem: Engineered > Bioreactor > Anaerobic >...
ACCGGCAGCCGGCCGGATTACCGGGAATGTAAATAGGGAGATTCTCCAATATTAAAGTAACATTTGTACAAGCGGGGATTTTAAGCGTGAAAAAAATTCTTGTCTGTTATTCAACCCGGTATGGCTCGACAGGTGAGATCGCCGGGATGATAGGAGAGGAGCTTGATTCAACAGGATATGAGGTGATGGTTCAGCCCATAGCCAGAGTGAAGGATCCAGGCGAATACGATGCAGTTGTTATCGGGAGCCCGCTTTACATGGGAAAATGGCTCGCTGAAGCACGCGATTTTGTGAGCAGGTTTCGTCATTCTTTGGGAGAACGGCCTGTTGCTGTATTTTCCGTCGGCTACTCAATGAAAGACCGGACGAAGGAACATTTACAAAGCGGAGAAGATGCCCTCGAAGCCATACGGATATTCATCAATCCGATCAGTACCGGGTTTTTCCCGGGAAGGGTAGATCCGGACCTGATGTCTCCCGCCGATAAGGCAGTGGTAAGGCTTGGCGGGGTTACGCCGGGTGACTTCCGGGAAGAAGACCTGGTGAGAACCTGGGCTAAGACTCTCGCAGGAGCAATGTCAGAAGAAGTCAAGTAGAACAGGGGTTCGCACCCGTTTCAGGTCAGGTGGGATTCCTTCATGGGGGAGGCAGTGCAGTGTGCGAGGTCGGAGTGCTATATGATCCTTCATCTATCGATTCTCTTTTATTCCGGCGACGAATCTTGCAAGTGCTTCCCGTGCGTTTGAAGGATCTCTTGCAGAGATCTCATAGGTATATCTGGTTTCAGGCAGTTCTCTTCTCACCATCGCCGGGCATGACTCTACCACATCACATTTGTTGAGCAGCAACCCGAGGGGGACGTGACTATCAACGAGATCATAATAGAGGCGCTTTGTGAAATCATCGACTGCACATGAACAATCTACTACAAGAAGAGCAGCATCCATCCCTTCCATGATGATCCTGCGGGCTAATTCAAACCGTTCCTGTCCGGGTGTGCCAAAAAGGTGAACCGTAAGGCCGTGCATCACCACTTTTCCATAGTCCAGGGCGACAGTGGTAGTGCCATCTCCACATTCCGTATCCATGTGACGGGATGTGGGATCAACTGCCTGAATAAACGTTGACTTTCCTGCATGAAAAGCCCCGAAGATCACAATCTTCAGCCGTGACACTTCCATCGGGGAGTAATGGAATCGATTTTTAAAAATTGTTTCGATCATCCCGCTTTACAAAGCAGCCTTCTCAGGGGAGGGGACCATTCTCGTTTCATCGGTTTTATTCCCTTTCAGAATCAAAACGTTAAGCAATGTCTGAATCTGATACGCACCCAGCTGGAAAACGAGTGACACTCGAGACCTCAATGGGCGAGATCATGCTCGAACTGTACGGAGATATGCCATTGACCGCAGGTAACTTCGAAAAACTGATTGCATCAGGATTCTACAACGGAATCATCTTCCACCGTGTCATCGATGGTTTCATGATACAGGGGGGCTGTCCCAGGGGAACCGGCACCGGGGGACCGGGTTACGTGATAAAGGATGAGTTTACTGCTGCCAACCAGAACAAACGGGGTACTATCTCAATGGCCAATGCCGGGCCCAATACCGGGGGAAGCCAGTTTTTTATCAATCTTGTCGACAACAATTACCTTGATAAAAATCATCCCGTCTTTGGAAAGGTCATACGTGGGATGGATGTTGTTGATAAGATCGGTAAAGTAAAAACCGACCGGAGTGACAGACCACTTTCAGCAGTCACTATCATAAAGGCATCAGTTCTTTGAAGGAGTACAAATAATTCTATTCTCCTTCTCGTCTTCTCGCAACGAAAAATTATCTGCCTTTGGCTCTCACCGTATTTTTTTTCCGGAATAAGACATCGAGATCGAACAACAATCCCGGCTTATCGATGACAGCGCCTCCTGAATAGTGAAGGAATGAGAGACATGCGTCTCCTTCCAACACGCTCACTCCTCTCACGGGAGAGGGTGGTAAGTCAGAAAAACGATTGAGGTAACGTGTTATCAGAAGATGAGAGCTATCGTAAAAAATAACTTGATTCCTTTGAGGGCACGAGCGTAAAAGGTGAAAATGCCGGATGCATTTTCATATAAAAAGGGCCAGGGGGGGTTCAGGCCAGATAATCAGACGGTGTCGGGATCTGTTCCTTGAGACCCTTTCGCTTCCGTATAGAGGTCACCACTTCTTTTACCATACCTGCAGGGACGATCTCAAATCCGGCAAACTCGGTACTCCACATCGCCCGGCCCTCAGTAGCAGACCTGATATCGCCGGCAAACCCGAAGAGCTCAGCGACCGGTGCCTTTCCGACCACGGTGATGGTGTCGCCCTCACTCTGCATATCAAAGACCTGCCCCCTCCTTCCCTGTATCTGGGAGGTCGCACTTCCCATCTGGTCGGTGGGAACGGTGATCTGGATTTTCTGGACAGGCTCAAGGAGCGAGTCTCCAGCGAGGAGAATTCCAGCCTTTATGGCACTTCGCACTGCCGGGATGACCTGCGCCGGACCCCTATGGATTGCATCCTCGTGAAGCTTCACATCGACAAGACGCATCTTGAGGTTCTGGACGGGCTCATCCGCAAGGGGGCCCCCGGCAAGGGCCTCATGAATACCTTCGATGATCAGTTCCATCGTCTCGTTGAGGTACTGGATACCCTTGGTCATGTCGATCAGCATGTTTGTCCCTTTGATATCCTTGACACTCTTTGCCTCGTCCTTATCCATTCCCGCCTTCATCAGAACATCACGCCGTTCCAAGGCCTGCTGGTTCATGGAAACCTCGCTATTCTTGATCAGGTCAACAATCTCCTGGGGCAGTGCTTCGATGTCAAAATAGAACCTGTTGTGCCGGTTTGGCGATTTTCCTTCGACCGCTTCCACCTTCTGGGTCACTGTTTCACGATAGACGACAATAGGTTCGGAAGTGATGATTTCAACACCCTTGTCCCTCTTGATACGCCCGGTGATGATCTCAAGGTGAAGTTCCCCCATCCCCGAGATGAGGTGCTCTCCAGTCTCTTCGTTGATGGTGATAACAAGGGTTGGGTCCTCTTTGGCCACCTGACGGAGCACTTCAACGAGCTTTGGCAGGTCCTTCATATTTTTGGCCTCGACTGCCACGGTCATGACCGGTTCACTATAGTGCTTGAGGGATTCGAAGGGGGTCATTTCCATGAGCGTAGTCACGGTGGATCCGACAATGGCATCCTTGAGACCGGTCACTGCTGCAATATTCCCGGCCACAATCTCATCGACCTCGACCCTTTTTGGTCCCATGAAGATACCGACCTGCTGGAGCCGGTTCTCTTTCATTGCCGAACCCATGACATAGAGACCATCACCCCGCTTGAGGCGCCCTGAGAAGAGACGCCCTGTTGCAACTTCTCCTGCGTGGGGATCAAAGGAGATGTCAGTCACCATCAGGGCAACCGGCCCGTTCGGGTCACAACTGAGCATTGATTTTCCTTCCTTTGTCTCCTTGTCCCCGTGCCAGATCGCTCCGATACGTCGTTTCTGGGCATCTACGGGGTTTGGCAGGTGACGGACCACCATATCAAGTAAAACCTCGGAGAGGGGACTGTTCTTGGCAAGGTATTTCATATCCCCTGAACGGCACCGGTTGTATACCTCCTTGAAGGAGACCCCGCTCTTCTTCATGTACGGGACCGAGACCGCCCAGTTGTAGAGGGCGGATCCGAATGCTACCGTTCCAAGTGAAGCGTCCAGTTTCCAGCCGTTTTTATAGGACTCTTCGTTCATGCCCTTGATCAGCTTGTTGACCTTGTCGATCACTTTTCCAAGCCGGATCTGCATCTCCATCTCGTCTACCTTGAGCTCGTTGATGAGACGATCAACTTTGTTGATGAAAAGGACCGGGCGGACCTGTTCCTTGAGCGCCTGCCTGAGCACCGTCTCGGTCTGGGGCATGGTACCCTCGACTGCATCGACGAGGACAACAGCCCCGTCCACCGCACGCATTGCACGGGTAACATCGCCACCGAAGTCAACATGTCCGGGGGTGTCAATCATGTTGATGAGATATTCCTGCCCGCCATACTCGTGCACCATTGATACGTTACTAGCATCTATGGTGATACCACGCGCCTGCTCTTCCTCATCGGAATCCATGAAGAGTTGCTTTCCGGCAAGCTCCTCACTGATGATCCCGGCACCGGCAAGCAGGTTGTCGGAAAGGGTGGTCTTCCCATGGTCAATATGCGCTACGATTCCGATATTCCGGATATGCTCCGGCTGGTTCATCAGCTCTTTTACACGGTCTATGGATTTCCTGCCTCGGGCCATAACAACACCACAAAAAAGGATTACTTATCGAGCGGACTTTGCTATTCGTTCGCGCTCTTCTTTTTTATTCACTGCAAAAGCCTTTACATCGCCTTTCGATGCTGCAATCAATTCATCAGCGAGACATGCGGCAACAGGTTTCTTGTTCTTGTGGGCAGCCTTGTACACCGCCTCTGATATGAAGTAGAGACCTGTATTCACACGCCTGATCGGGGCGGTATCAACGGATTTCGGAACGTTGATCCCTCCATATTTCAGCCGGACCGTCTCTTCCCTTGGGCCGGTATTGGCAATCGCCTCGACAAGGACCTGGACGGGGTTTTTCTTTGTCTTCTGGTGAACGATCTCGAACGCGTCACGTACGATACGGGTTGCTAGCTGTTTGTTTCCGGTATTCATCTCCGATTTCATGAGCCGGTTAATCAGCCGCTCCACAATCAGCATGTTCGCCTTGTTGAACTCCTGCCTGGTGAATTTCCCGGTCGTGTGAGGGACTATCACCGGATTCAGCCCTACATACCTGACCAGCCCGGGATCAGCTATCTGGACCTCAGAAAGATCCCACCGGTTGAAGAGAAGTCGTTGTCCTGCTTCGGTTTCTGCCATGCCGCTCACCTGCGTGGTTTCTCCTTCCTTCCAATCACCATTTCATGGAGGCAGACATTGTTCACTTTGGTCACAACATACCGGACACCCGGGATATCGCCCATTGACCTGCCGAGTCTCCCACCTATGCCTTCGATCTCAACCTCATCGTGCTCATCGATGAAGTTGATAGCCCCGTCCCCCACTGCAAAAGCGGTGACCTGACGGCCGTTCTTGATCAACTGCACCCGCACACATTTTCTGATTGCCGAGTTCGGCTGTTTTGCCTCAACACCGATCTTCTCGAGCACGATCCCGCGTGCCTGTGGTGCACCCTCAAGGGGGTCAGATTTTACATTGACACCAGAATGGCTCCGGACATATTTTGGATCACTCCACCGGAACTTCTTAGCGTCGCGAGTCAGCTTCCTTGCTGCGAACTTACCCTGTCCCATGCATTATCCTCATTGGTTTGGTCTCGACGATGTGGATACGCCCCACTGTGTTATATAAAATCGCGCGGAACGGTTTTATATGTTGTGGAGTCGCCAACCTGTGCCTGAATAGGTTATCCTGCATTGATAATAATATTATACCTGCTTTGGGTGTACCAATACTGATGAATTCCCGAATTTACAAGTCTGTTCATTTTGACGCAAGCCACCGGCTCATGCATTACCACGGGAAATGTGCGCATCTCCATGGTCACCGCTGGCATGTGGAAGTATGGCTTGAGGGAAAAGTGGATGACACCACCGGGATCCTTGTTGACTACAATACTATCAAGTCAATAATAGAGCGTTTCGACCACCAGACCATCCTTAACCAGGATGACCCGATGGTATCCTGCATCAGCCAGTTTCAGCCGGTCGTCACAACCAAAGGCGATCCTACGAGCGAGCGTCTTGCAGGATTACTCAGGGATACCATCGATGCAGAATGCAGAGACTCAGGGTTAGTTGCACATGTCGTGAGGATACGGGTCTGGGAATCCGAAACCTGCTTTGCTGAGCTGAGACATGAAGATCATTGAGATGTTCAGGAGCATCCAGGGTGAGGGCAGCTCGCAAGGCTATCCCACAATATTTCTTCGGTTGGCCGGCTGTAACCTGAACTGTATCTGGTGTGATACCAGGTATGCCCGTGAAGGTGGTACTGATGTGTCCTGCGAAGAGATTATCCGGGAGATCGCTGAATTCCCCGGCAACCGCATCTGCATAACCGGGGGTGAACCTCTTCTGCAGGGGGATCAACTCCTGCCTCTTCTCGCTATCCTTCACAAAAAAGGATACCAGATTGTCATCGAGACGAACGGAACAAGGGATTTCCGACCTTTCCAGCCGTATGCCTTGATCTGTATGGATATAAAATGCCCTTCTTCGGGAGAGAGGAGCGATCTCTCCCTCCTTGATCATATCTCTGAACAGGACAGTGTCAAGTTCGTGGTCGGTGATAGTGACGATTGCAGGTATGCTGAAGAGGTCCTCACCACTCATCCGATCCGGGGCGAGATATTCTTCTCGCCTGTTCACGGAGCGGATTATGGTGCGGTCGCAGAGTACATCATGAAGCGGAACCTTCCAGGACGGATACAACTGCAGTTGCATAAAATAATAGGGGTAAGATGATGAAGGCGGTCTGTTTGTTATCAGGGGGTATGGATTCAGCAACCCTTGTTTATTATGCCCGCGAGCAGGGATATCAGGTCTCCTGCCTCCACTTCAACTATGGCCAGCGAACTGAGCGAAAAGAGAGGATTTCGGCCCATACGATCGCTACGCTGGTCGGTGCAGAAGAATTTTTAGAAGTTGACCTGAACTACCTGACCCGGTTCGGCGGAAGCAGCCTCACTGACCGCAGCCTCACTGTTGATACGTTTCAGGAAGACCGCACGGAGATCCCGAACACCTATGTACCGTTCCGTAACGCAAATCTTCTTTCAATAGCGACCAGTTTTGCTGAAGCCAGGGGTGCCGGGGCCATCTTCATTGGAGTCCAGTCCCAGGATTACAGCGGGTATCCCGATTGCCGCCCGCAATTCATTGAGGCTTTTCAACGGTTGATCGATGTCGGGACAAGGGACGGGACATCCATCCGGATAACGGCACCCTTCATCTCCATGACAAAGAGCGAGATACTTGCGATCGGTACACGCATGAACGTCCCCTATGAACATACCTGGTCATGTTACCAGAATGAGGATCGGGCATGCGGTGTCTGCGGATCCTGTCATTTCAGGAGGGCTGCTTTTGAATCGCTCGGTCTTTGTGATCCCATCACCTATGAGGAGGACTGATGATGGAGCTCTATAAGGGAACCAGGTTATCGGTAGAGCGAATAAAAGTCCGCCTCCCGAATGGCCAGGAGAGAGACCGGGTGGTGGTTCACCCGGGAGATGCAATAGCGGTCCTCCCTGTCAGAGCGGATATGAGCTGCTACCTGATCCGGCAGTTCCGTTATCCAATAGGCACTTCAATTCTTGAAGCTCCCGCAGGGACGCTTAATCCCGGAGAAAAGCCGGAGGAGGCCGCGTACCGGGAATTGATCGAAGAGACCGGTTTCCAGGCTGCCACGCTTATCCCAAGGGGCTTTCTCTACACCACTCCCGGATTCAGCGATGAACGGATATTCCTCTTTGAAGCCCATGATCTTTCTCCATCCTGTCTTTATGAGAAGGACGAAGACGAACAGATCGAAGTGATTCGGCTCACTCTTTCAGACATCCCTCCAATGATACAGGATGGCCGGATTTCGGATGCAAAGACTATAGCCCTGGTCTACCGTTGTCTCGGCCCGGGTGCTATATGATCGATTCCTTTTTCACCTGCTTTCAGCCGGGCGCAATTTTATGGGTACAGGGACTGAATAAAGATAAGCTTTTGAGCACCGGTGAGACCTGAAATGGCAGAAGAAGCCGAGATGGATAACGCGCGGCGACGATATGAATTTAAGAAAACCCTGGAGAAGCTGCAGGCAAAACAAGGGAGTGGAACAGAGCTTATCTCGCTCTATATCCCTCCCGACAAGCAGATCTATGATGTCACCGCTCAGCTCAGGGACGAATTCGGGCAATGTGCAAACATCAAGAGCAAACAGACCCGCACCAATGTCCAGAGTGCCATCTCCTCAATCCTCTCACGTCTGAAATATTATAAGAATCCTCCCTCCAATGGGATGGCGGTGTTCTGCGGCACCATACAGACGGGAGGAGACCGCTCCGACCTCGAATGCACGATCATTGAACCGCCTGAACCCCTCAACCTTTACATATACCGATGCAGTTCGAATTTCGAGCTCGAGCCCTTAAAGCAGATGTTAGAGGAGAAGATGGTGTACGGGCTCCTTGTTCTCGACAGGCGTGAGGCATATTGGGGATTCTTACGGGGCAACCGCATCGAGCCGATCGGAGGAGTCACGTCAACCGTCCCGGGAAAGCAGAGGAAAGGAGGTCAGTCGAGTGCCAGGTTCCAGCGACTCCGTGAGATTGCGATTGATGAATTCTATACCAAGATTGGCGAGCGGGCCAGTGCAATTTTCCTCGCAGAGAAGGATTTCTTCGAGCGGTTCCAGGGTGTGCTGATCGGTGGACCAAGCCCTACAAAGGAAGAGTTCGAGGCGGGAAAATACCTCCACCATGAGATACAGAAACGGATCATCGGACTCTTTGATGTGGCGTACACAAACGAGGATGGCTTGTCTGAGCTGGTGGATGCTGCAAAAGATGCTCTCAAAGGACAGGAAGTCGTAAAAGAGAAGGAGGTGATGGAGCGTTTCTTAAAGGAGCTGGTGAAAGATGCCGGGCTTGCCTCATACGGTGAAGAGAGCGTCAGGCAGAACCTCGAGCTCGGTTCTGTCGATGTCCTGCTCCTCTCAAGCCGCCTTCGGAAATCAAGGGTCAAGATCACCTGCCAGAGTTGTGGCCATTCTGAAGAGAGGACGGTTTCCCTTGAACCTGGCAAAACGGTTGAAGATATTCTCACCCATTCGTGCCGGTTATGCACCGCACCGCTGATTGTTGAATCTGAAGTTGATATTGTTGAAGAACTAACGAACCTCGCTGATCAGACCAGCACCAGGGTGGAGATCATCTCCGATGATTTTGAAGAAGGGGCAATCCTGTACAACGCGTTTGGCGGAATTGCTGCAATTCTTCGGTACAGGACGGGATCATAATGTATCTTGAAATCTATGAGACAATTGAGCGGGCTCTTGCCGCGGCAACCGGAATACCTCACCCCACCCTGACCGATGGCGGGATCCATGCGGATTTTGCCACGGCCATCTCATTTGAAAGGGCCAAGGCACTCCACCGTCCGCCCGTCCAGATAGCAGAGGAGATCGCAACAGCACTCCGGGCGGATTCGTCCCTTGAAGGGATCACCATTGAGACCAAAGGACCCTATATCAACTTTCAGACTGGTCCGGCGTTTCTCAAGTCATCGGTTGAAGCCGCACTCCAGCCTGCCTATGGCACGCTTTTGATGAAAGGAGGCCGGGTTGTGCTTGAACATACCAGTGCAAATCCGAACGGGCCTCTCCATGTCGGTCATATCAGGAATACTATTATTGGAGATACCCTTGCACGGCTGTTCCGGAAAGCCGGCTACCGGGTCGAGGTCCAGTATTACGTGAATGACATGGGCCGGCAGATTGCCATTGTCGCATGGGGATTTTCACACCTTGATGGAGCACGAAAGGATGGGGAGAAAGGGGACCATCATGTCGCTCGCGTTTATATTGCGGCAAATCGTGAAATAGAAAGAGATCCAGGGATCGTACCTGAGATCGACCTCCTGATGCAGCAGGTTGAGAAGGGGGATCCCAAGACAGAGGTATTGTTCAGGAATGCAGTCTCCGAATGTCTCGAAGGCTTCAAGGTTACCCTGGCGCTCCTCTCTGCCCGGCATGATCGGTTTGTCTGGGAGAGCGACTTTGTCAGGAACGGGGATACGGAACGCCTTCTCAATAGGGTGAGAAGGATGGAGGAATGTCACGAAGACGGAAAACTGTGGCTCGATCTTTCGAACGAAGGTTTCGAAAAGGAGTATATCCTCCGGCGAAGTGACGGTACCTCGGTCTACGCTGCACGGGATCTCGCATACCATATTTGGAAGGGAAGAAACTTCGACCGTTTGATCGATATTCTCGGGGCTGATCACAAGCTGATAGGGGCACAGCTCATCGCGACGCTCAAACTAATCGGGGAGAAAGCACCTGAGATCGTGCACTTTGAATTTGTCTCCCTCCCGGAAGGATCCATGAGCACCCGGGCGGGGAAGTTCGTGTCTGCAGATGAACTTATCGAAGAGGTGACACGAAGGGCATATGCGGAAGTCACGTTACGCAGGGATGATCTTGACGAGAACACAAAACAGGAGATAGCCCGCTCGGTTGCCATCGCTGCAATCCGTTACGACATCGTGAAAATATCCCCCGAGAAGAGCACCGTGTTCAACTGGAAAGAGGCCCTCGATTTTGAGCGCCAGAGTGGTCCATATATCCAGTATGCCCATGCACGGGCTTGCAGCATTCTCGATAAAGCAGGTGGATTCGACCCGGCATTTGAGTTCACCATGGAGAGCGAGATCGCGCTTGCCAAGCATATCGCAAAATTCCCCTTTGTGATCAGGAATGCAGTACAGGACTTAAAACCACATCTCGTTGCCACTTACGCAAGGGAACTTGCAGATTTGTTCAATGTCTTCTACCAGTTTGAACCTGTGCTGAAGAGCAAGGGAGTTACGAGGCAGAGCAGACTCACGCTGGTGAAAGCAACGAAAAACACGCTCGCGGAAACACTCGGGACACTTGGTATCGATGCTCTCGTCACCATGTAAAGCACTCCGCAGTCAAGGGTATCAGTTCTTCTCACCCGAATCATCTGCAGCCGTCAAGCCTTGTCTCTGGTGTAAAAAGGCACTGAAGGGGGGAGAGCAATGTTACAAGCACCAGTTTTACGGTATAGAGAGCCATCGGTGCATCCAGATGACCCCCACCCTCCGATGCAATCACCGGTGTCTTTTCTGCTGGCGATCGTTTGAGCATGAATATCCGGGCGAAAGGGAATGCACCCCTGAAGAGATCCTCGCGGGCCTCTACGATCTCCAGAAAAGAGCCCTTTCAGGATACAAGGTCTCACCCTATGTGACCAGTGAGCGTTTTGCAGAAGCCCTCAGGCCGGCCCATGTCGCTATCTCCCTTTCAGGGGAACCCACCCTCTATTCACACCTTCCCGAACTGATCGATCTGCTGAAGGATAGGGGATTTACCACGTTTCTGGTGAGTAACGGAACAAACCCGGATATGCTTTCGCGATGTCTTCCCTACCAGACCTATGTCTCCCTTCCCGCACCGGATAAAGAGACGTATCTCAGCATCTGCAGGCCCGCAGCGGACTACTGGGATCAGATCTGCAGGAGCCTGACCCTGCTCTCATCAAGGAGGTCAGCCGTCAGGGTGACGTTGGTCCGGGGTCTCAACGATCACAGTCCGGAAAAGTATGCCGCACTGTTTGAGAAGTCAGACGCCCGATATGTCGAAATAAAGGGATATATGTATCTTGGATACAGTAGAAAACGATTGAGCAGGGAGCATATGCCAGCCCATGCATACATAAAAGAGTTTGCGGAGAGGATCGCGGAGTACGGTAACTATCGGATCACTAATGAGAATGCCCCGAGCAGGGTAGTCCTCATGGAGAACACAGCATGAGATTCAACCCGGAAGAATACCGGAAAGCCGCGAGGGATCATTTCGAACAGGCCTGGCACAAGGGTCCTCTTGTCGTTACTCCTCCAGGCCGAGAGCAGGAGTATCCACGACTGCAGTATCGGAAGGCGTTGCCCCACCCTATCTTTGAGATGGTGGGCCGTCTCAGGGAGACCTATCTCCTTCTGGGATTCGAGGAGGCCTGCAATCCTATCATCGTAGAGGAGCAGGAAGTGTACCGCCAGTTTGGCCCGGAAGCCAGTGCAGTGCTCGACCGAGTATTTTACCTGGGAGGACTCGAGCGGCCGAATCAGGGTATAGGGAAATCAGAACTCGACGGAATTGCTGCCATAACGGGAAAGAAGGTGAGCGCGGAGGAGGAAGATCGTCTCCGCGAGCTTCTTCAGTCATATAAAAAATCCGTTATCGACGGCGATGATCTTATTCATGCCACATCCCGTGCGCTTGGAATCGATGATGGAGCAACCGTAGAGATCTATGAGAAAGTGTTCTCCGCATTCAGATCACTGGAGCCTCGGTCCTCCCGAAATACCCTCCGGAGCCATATGACAAGCGGCTGGTTCATGACGCTCTCGCATATCTGGGAGAAGCGCCCGCTTCCTCTCCGGCTGTTCTCAATAGATCGCTGTTTTCGACGGGAGCAGGAAGAGGGTCCGACCAGGCTGATGAGTTACCATTCTGCATCGTGTGTCATCGCAGGGGAGGACGTGACAATCGAGGATGGGAAAGCAGTGAGCAGAGCGCTCCTCTCTTCATTTGGTTACACCGATTTCCGGTTCCAGCCTGATGAAAAACGATCGAAATATTATATGCCAGGTTCCCAGACCGAGGTGTATGCCCGCCATCCGGTCCATGACTGGGTCGAGGTGGCTACTTTCGGGATGTATTCGCCTTCGGCACTGGGCGAATACGGTATAGGTATCCCGGTGATGAATCTCGGCCTGGGGGTTGAGCGGCTCGCAATGATTGCCTACCAGTCAGATGACGTAAGGAGACTCACATTCCCCCAGTTCTTCCCCATCGATCTGACCGATTTTGAGATCGCGCGTGCAATATCATTCAGGGAAGAACCGAAAAGCCCTTTCGGAAAAAACCTCGCCCGTTCCATCATATCAGCTGCCGAATCTCATGGAACAGAACCGGGCCCCTGTTCGTTTGTGGCATCGGAAGGTGAGATCGAAGGGAGACCTGTTCGTGTATATGTGGAGGAGCCGGAAAGCGGCACAAGACTGCTCGGACCAGCATGCATGAACAGGATCTATGTTCTTTCCGGATCAGTGATGGGAGTACCTGACACTGAGAAATGGAAGGAAGTCCGTGAGGCGGGGGTGGATTCCGGGATTACCTACCTGGCTGCAACGGCAGCTCTTGCCGCGGCACGAATTGAAGAGGGAGCCCGTTGCGGGCAGCCTGTCACGGTCCAGGTAAAAATGGCAAAGCTGCCGAGCGATATCAACATCAGGATTGAAGATTATGCCATGAGGTATATCACCGACCAGAAGAAAAAAGTGGATCTCCGGGGACCCGTCTTCTTCACCGTACGTTCTGAACTTGTGACCTGATACCCGGTTATCGTTCACCCACCCCTTTCACAGGTCGCAATTGCCCCTCCATTTTTGCAGGACTCGTTCGAAGGATATTTAGAATTTTTCCTTCATTCATGAGAATAATGCAATACTATCGTAATAATTCAGCATCATTTAACCCCCAAGGGGAAGGATCTGATAATAAATTCCCAAAGAATTCACCGGAATTCGAAGAGAGTGTGCCCGGAGAAAAGGGGGGGAGCCCCGGGGAATTCTCTTCAGGGTCTTTAGGACTGCAGAGGGGGAGGGGGGAGCCCACACTCCTTGACTGGGCTTTTCCCATTACCTCTCCATAGAGTTCATCAGCAAGGGGATTCAAATAATACAGCCGTGCACTGTGAAAGTGCGATGAACTGCTCCGTGGCTCTGCCTTGATGCACAACAATGGATAGGAAAAACCATGCAGATACAGATTGTTGCAATAGGAAAGATCAGGGAGTCGTTCATCAGGGAGGGGATCAATGTCTACGAGACACGTCTCTGTTCCGCGAACAAAATAACCTTTACCGATCTCCCGGAAGAACGAATACCTTCGAACAGCTCTGATACAGAAAAGCGGTTGGCGAAAGAGAGAGAGGGGAGGAAGCTGCTGGCCGCTGCACCAGATACTCACATATGTGTTGCACTTGATCCGGGAGGAACGATGCTCTCAAGCAGAGAACTGTCGGACTTGTTGGCGGAATGGGAATTGAAAGGGCGAGGGAAAATCTCGTTTTTTATCGGCGGAACATACGGGCTGTCTCCAGAAGTGATCAGCAATGCAGATCTTGTTCTCTCCCTTTCCCGGATGACACTGCCTCATGAGCTGGTCCGGCTCATGCTCATTGAACAGATCTATCGCGCTGAATGCATCAGGAGAGGGATTCCCTATCACAAATAGCAGCGGATACCTCAGGGAATAATTTCACACCCGTTAAAGCGGGTGTGGGAAAAATCTGCCATCTGGATCCGCCCTGATTCGATACATGTCCTGATCCGCGGAAGGATATCCGACATATCGCAGAAGAGAGCCTTCACCGCACTGCAGATAAGTTCTTTCTGTTCTGCTGACCAGGGTCGGATGACACTTGCATAGAGGCATCTCCCCCCACAAAAACCATAGATCTCACAGTCCGGACAGGGTTCACGTATTCCGACCTCCGGAAGGGAGCAGGGGTCAGCGGTCCTTATATGCCCTACATAATAATCACGCATACCGGTCATGATGGGACAGGGACCTATATGACCGTCGGTCATGATGGTATAGTTCGCATAGCCCGATCCACAGCGGAGCCGGGATGTTCTTCCGGTGAGCAGATCCTCGGTGGTCTGGAGGAAAGGGTACCACCGAGTTACCCGGCCCTCCTCCTCCATTATTTTCACCCAATCACCGGCCAGGCGTCTGATCCCAGGTTTATATGACTGCTCAAGCCATCCCAGGAAATCAAATATCCCGGGATTTCCGGAAAAATCGGCATCGATCTGCCAATGGATGGATGAAAAAGGACATTCATGGTTGAATGCCAGATGATGTACTGCAGATCGGATGTCAGTCTTCCGGGACACTGTCATCCGCGCTATCAGTTCCCCCTGATATCCTTCCGAGAGGAGTGTGTTGACCTGTGAGATGATCCTGCGATATGTCCCGCTCCCCCGGTAATAATCGGTGAGCGTCTCAGGTCCATCAATTGATACCAGAATAGTCTCCATTCGATTGAGATACTCCTGCCCAACAGTATCAAGGAGAAGCCCGTTGGTCTGGATCATGAACCGGGAGACGTGCGGTGCGTCGTCCATGATCTCCCTGATGAGGTCAGCCCTGATCAAAGGTTCACCGCCGTAAAAAGTGATACACGGCGATGGATCTCTCTCCAGAAAAGAATAGAGGTCGGTGAGGTCGTATGCCAGTTCTAACGGAAGATCCAAATCGATGCCGGAGTCTCCCTCAAGCGGGAGAAACACCTCGGATTCATTTCCACGGCAGTAACGGCAGCAAAGATTGCACTCATCGGTCAGAATAAGATGATAGAACATGTAAAAACTCGTTCCCCGTTTATCAATGGCAGGGCGGCCTCAGACGGAGGAAAAATAGCGCAATGACAAGGGCTCCCAGAAGAACGGGTAATGACATGGAGAGGTTGGTCAGCCCAATATCTACTCCTTTCTCCTCGATAACAGGACTCGGAGTGGGGGGTGCACCTCGTGCCCGCAGGATCTCTTCCTCGGCATGTATCTTTCCCTGAATGGCGCGATCATATTTTGGATTGATGGTTAACGCGGTGGTATATGCTTCTAATGCTTCCTCATACCGTCCAAGCCTGTAGAAGGCTTCCCCTTTGTTGGTCCACAATTCCCCATCGAAACGTGCGTAATCAGGGTGTTTTCGTACTTCCTTTTCAGCAAGGCTGACAACTTCCTGATAGACACGCATTGCCTCAGCCGAAAAGCCGGCTTGCTGGAGACTGATGCCTTTTCGAAGCAGGGCATAGTGATCATTTGAATTCAGGCGAAGAGCCTGTTCATAGGCAAGAATTGCATCCTCATATTCCCCTAGTGCTGCAAGGGCATCCCCCTTATTATTCCATGCTTTCTGATTATAGGGATCGATGGCAAGTGATCGCTCAAATGCCTCAACCGCATCCTGGTATCTCCCGGTGTTCATATGGGCTACCCCAAGCTTGTTCCAGGCATTGCTGTTGTAGGGATCACTTGCAACCGCCGATTCATAGGCTTCCAGAGCGTCGTGGTACTCTTTCCGAAGGGTGAGATCATCTCCTTTCTGGATGAAGGTGGATGCAATTTCAGATGGTGAATCCCCCATCACCTGCACGGGGATCAGAAATGCTACCAGTATGCTGATTGCTGCTAGTGCAAGAACTGCAGTCACCCGTGAACTCCTGGAAGTATTATGCATATATGCTGGTATGATCTTTGTCTGTGGGATTATTAGAGTAGCGAAGGTGTAAGATACTACTCTGGATTTCACAACTGCAGAAGGAGTATATGCTTTCACAGGACCCTCTTTTTGCAATTGCCTAGGGGAATAATTAATAAAACCCCGAGAGGCGCTTTCATAGATTGTCACATACAGGGTAAATATCCAGAATTTTTTTTGCGGGAGAGCTCAAAATGAATGACAGTTCGTGACGAGAACGAAATAGAAAAAAGATATTTCCCTTACCAGGATTCGGGAAATGCCATGTTCGTGTAAATGTCCTCAAGCCGGGCTTTGTGCCCCCGCTCCATTGCTGCGAGGTCTGTGAAGAGATTTTTTTGTTCTGGATCAGTCTGGGCATCAGCGAGCTGGGTGTACATCTGCATTGCTTCAAGTTCTTTCTTGATAGCGAGTACAATCCCATCAAGGGGCTTTAAGTCAGCAGAGAGGGTGGGTGCCTTCACTGAATCGGCGATCTTATAGTCCTTCGATGCTGAAATTTTCAGTTTCTTCGGTTCCTTTGCGAGGAGATCCTGCAGGAATTCCCGGTGCTTGGTCTCATCACCGGCGAGGTCAGCAAAGATCTTTTTCAGGTAGGCGTCCTTCACCTTGTCGGAGATGGTCCGGTAATAGGTGTAAGATTCCACTTCCCGTTCGATTGCTTTTGATAAAATCGCTCTGTACTGTTCCGGAGTCATAACTCATTCAGCTCCTTATGATCAGGTATTGAAAATCGTCCTATTTAAAAGGATTGATTCTGAAACCATGACGAGTTGTCAAAATTTCGGAACAATCAATGCATTTTTCATTCTTTTTTGAGGGGGGGCATTTTTAATGTGATTCTGATAGTTAACACGATGAAGAGAACACTAAATGAATTGTCAGATGACCGATGATGACCCGATCATAAGGGTTGTAGAGTTATTCATATTCGAGGAAGGATTCACATTCGAGGAAGAACAGCCTGACAATATGGGCGGGGAACGATAAAGATGATAATTTCCTCGCCCTCCAAAAACGTAAATTGAGAGAATATACCTGAATGGGCTCGAGGAGATTCGAACTCCTGACCTCCGCCGTGTGAAGGCGACGTCATAACCAGCTAGACCACGAGCCCGCATGCATCGACCGGGAATTGAACCCGGGCTATAGGCTTGGAAGGCCTAAGTCATGCCACTAGACCATCGATGCAATCGCGCCATTCTATTTTGAGATACTTCCACTTATTCCTTTTGTTATATGTTTATCCCGGGTTTTTCGTCCGGAAACCACAAAAAAAGGGTGACGAGAAAAAGGATTATGCGAGCCCCTTGAGTTGGAGCTCAACCTGCTCAAGAGCAGCGATTCTCTTTTCAAGGGCTGGGTGAGTCGAGAAGAGTTCGAGCAGGGTGGAACCCGAAAGCGCAGGGATGATGAAGAACGCGTTCGCGGTCTCCACTGCCTGCTTCTGCTGAGGAGGTACTGCCTCCATCCTCCCGCTGATCTTTCCAAGGGCCGATATGAGATCCCGTGGAGACCCAGTGATATAGGCACTCCCCCTGTCTGCTGCAAATTCCCGGTAACGTGAAAGCGCCATAATCAGGAGCTGTGCAACGAAATAGACCACGACAGCCACAATCCCGGCAATGATCCACGCATTTCCGGAATCTCTCCGACCAAACATGGCAGCAAACAAAAAATTGTTCATCACGAGCGCTGCAATCATGGCAACAAAACTTGCAATAGTAAGGGTGAGCACGTCCCTGTTTCTGATGTGCGAGATTTCGTGAGCTATCACTGCTTCGAGCTCCCGCGGAGTGAGGAGTCGCATGATTGAATCGGTTACTGCGACCACTGCATGTTTCGGGCTCCTCCCGGTAGCAAATGCATTGGGTACCGGAGTCTGCATGATGGCGATTCGGGGGTTAGGAATGCCTGCTTCAGAAGCGCATCTCTCAACGATGCGGTGGAGCTCGGGGTACTCGTCCTGTTCTATAACCCGTGACCGCGTAGTCCAAAGCACGAGGCGGTCCGAGAAAAAGTACTGGAGAAACGCCATCAGAAATACGATGACTACGAGGAACGGGAGACCGATACCAAGCATGGAGAGTACTGCGATAAAGGCAAGGTAGACCAGGAACAGCAGGAACATCGTAAGCCAGATCCTGCCTGTCAGCCCCCAGTCACGCTTCCATGGTTTCATGATAAGAAGTTCTGAATGCGTGGGTTCATAAATATTCTCCCACGTGGGGAAGAAATCCTCCCCGAAATGTGAAAATACGCCTTTACCGGGTGTTTTTTCACCATAAGCGCCAATTGTCCTGGTATGAGAATCTGTCAAGAGTGGGTGCCGACCTGAGGGAAAGCGTGTGGTTTTCATCCTGCATCTTTCCGATTCCGGTTGAAGTAATTTCTTATTATCTATCGCGAATACGAATGGATTGAGGAAAGCGATGGAGCTTGACGAACGGATTATCACCAGAGCGATTATTGAGTCAGAGCTGACAGCCCTGCTGGATTGCATTGAAACTGATGTAGCAATCGTAGGTGGGGGACCCTCCGGTCTTGCTGCTGCCTCCTTCCTTGGAGAGGCAGGCCTGGCAGTTACCCTCATCGAGAAAAAATTATCGGTAGGAGGGGGGATGTGGGGGGGAGGTATGATGTTTCCCCGGATCGTGGTTCAGGAAAGCGCACGGCGCCTCCTGGATCATTTCAGGATACACTATCATGCCTATACTGAAGGGTACTATGTTGCCGGGGCAGTTGAAGCAGTCTCGAAACTTACCTCTGCTGCATGCGACGCAGGGGTTGAATTTCTTACCCTCATGACGGTTGAGGACGTCATGATCAGGAGCGAGAACAGGCTCTCAGGCCTTGTGGTGAACTGGACACCGGTGGGAATAGCCGGACTTCATGTTGACCCGCTCACGCTCTGGTGCCGCTATACCATCGATGCTACTGGCCATGATGCAAGCGTGGCACGAATCGTGGGGAAAAAAACGGACCAGGTTTTTGTGAAGGGGGAGGGCTTCATGTGGGCTGAAAAGGCTGAATCCATGATAATCAGCCATACCAAAGAGATATTCCCGGGGCTTATCGTGGCCGGAATGGCAGCAAATGCGGTCTTCGGTGAAACCCGGATGGGTCCTGTCTTCGGGGGGATGCTCCTGTCAGGAGAGCATGCGGCATCTCTGGTACTCCGGGAGCTCGGCACCAGATGAGACTGGGACCTAAGTATTTTTTAGTGCCTCCGTATAACGGTAACATATGGAAAAAGTCGATCCCGAAGCACTGGCCGACGTGGCTTATGGTCTTTTCGAGGTGATGCTGAATACCGGGCTTCGCGAGAGGGGACCGTATCTCTTCGAGCTGGTGGAGAAAGGAATCGATTTCGAAGCACAATTCCTCGAAATATTCAGGAAGTTCTGCGATGACTATCCCCAGTTGGGCGAGGCACTCATCTTCCGTTTCAGGTCCCCCCATGTCATCTACCATGCGATTCGTGAGGGGGAGGGGGTGATCCCAAGCCGGACCACCAGGATGTACTGGATTGTGCAGGATGCTCCTGATGTGAAGCCGGACGCGATTGAGGATGAACTTGCGGGGAAATGGCTCATCTTCCTGCCTCCCGAACGTGTTGACGAGGCTTGGATACTAGTCCGCGATGCGACCTGCCGGAATGAACTCGGAATCTCTGCAAAGGTAAGCACTGCAAAACCAAATCCCGATTCACGGGACAGCATGAAAGTAATTTACATATACACCCCTGACTGGAGGGATGAACAGGAAGTTATGCGGGTACGGGAACGCTTGCGTGAGCTCGGGTTCGCCGACCGCATCGGTTATAAAAGGAATATCGAGACGTTCAAAGGAGAATACAGCCAGAAAGGAAAAAGGGTCACCTTTTACAGTGCCTGACTGATCAGGCCTTCTTCTCTTTATTCTTGGGACGAAGGTTCTTGTATCCGCACTTGCGACAGCTGGTTGCTCGGATCGCATTCCGGGCATTACAGCGCATGCATATCTTGACATTCAGGAGTCTTGCTTCGGCTTCAGGAAATCTTGCCATGAGGGACACCACTTCTTGGACTATTATTAAACGTCATGCTTCCTCTTAACGGTTTTGTCATGGCATCCTGGGATCCCCTGAAAGGATCCAGGCTTTCAGCAAAGACAGCGCTCGCGCACGATGGGAAATCTGGTTCTTCGAAGAACGATCCAGCTCTGCCAGGGTTTGTCCTTCCACCTCAAAAATCGGATCGTATCCAAAACCTGAATCACCACGGGGAGAGACGATGGTTCCATCGATCCTTCCCCTGAACACGTGGATTGTTCCCTGGGGGGTCGCAAACGCTATTGCCGTCTCGAAATATGCATTTCTGTTACTCTCCCCCTCAAGAAGCTTGAGAATCCCGTGGTTTCCAAGGGTAGAGAGGACATATGCGGCATACGGTCCGGGGAAGCCCTTGAGGGCTTCGATTGAGAAAGCCGTGTCATCGACCAGGAGAGGACAACGGAGAGCCTGATAGGCATATTCGGCCTTTTTATATGCAATCTCTCCCACATCGTTGTGGCGGTACTCGGGGATTTCCATAGTGACATGCATGACCTCTACAAGTGTCCCAAAATAATCAGCGATCTCTGCCGCCTTGTGGCGATTGGAGGTCACCACTGCGACCTTCACAAGTACCTCCCCCTCTTCTCTATCTCCCGTTCTCTCGCGAGCACCTCATCGGCTCCAGAAAAGGTGTGCTCATAGCCTCGTGTGAACGCTTCTTTCAGTTCAGAAAAATTATCCGTGGTGCTCTCGAGTGTCTGGAAGAGAACATGGAGATCCACCCCCCTGGCTTCGATCTCTGATGATGCCAGAGAAAGACCGAAGTCGATCAGCACACATCTCTCCTCCCTTATTATCAAATTGCTGGTGGTAAGATCACCATGGACGATTCCTGCCGTGTGAAGCATTCCTACGGTCCTCCCGGCCTCCTCCAGATGCACCGGGGAGAGCGAATCCTTCAGAAGACTTCCGTAAATCCTCTCCATTCGGATTGTTGTGCCGGTGATGTCCTGTATGACCGGGGTGGGCACTCCTTCCTTCCGGGAAGAAGCGATAAGGCGTGCTTCAGCCCGTGTCCGTTCAGCGATCAGTCGATCATTCAGCTCCTGCTGACGGTATACCTTCCGGACTCTCCGTTTCTCCACGAATGATTCTCCGAGCAGAACCTCTGCTTCCGCACCGGTTGTCCGGGTAATCTGGTCGAGTGGCTTATCCCTGATCCGTTCGCCTGGATCATCATGCCGCCAGGTGACCTCCACCTGGTCGGAACGGAAGGAGGGATTCACGTATGATTCTTCGGGAGGAACAGAATATCCGCTCTCCAGCATTATCTTGCCGGTATACGCAATCATGGCACCATTATCGCCGAGGTATTTGCGTTCCGGCACAAACAGAGTCGCATCCCGGTCTGCACACATCTGGGAGAGCATCTCCTCGAATCGGCTGTTTGCACCAACCCCCCCGACAAGCAACACCTCTTCTTTCCCGGTATGGGCGAGCGCACGCTCTGTCACCTCACAACACATAGCAAATGCGGTCTCCTGAAGGCTGTAACAGACGTCCTCTATGGGTGCTCTGCACTCCCGCGCAGCGCTCACAAGACCCGAGAATGCAAGGTCCATTCCCTTGACCGTATACGGAAGGTCCACATACCTGCCCTTTCGTGCAAGTTCCTCAATGGCAGGGCCTCCGGGGTGGGGAAGTCCCTTGCTCCGGGCAAACTTGTCGATCGCATTCCCAATGCCGATATCGAGAGTCTCGCCAAATATCCGGTATCGTTTGTTGAGGTACCCGATCACCTGGGTATTGGCGCCACTGGCATACAGAACAACCGGATCACTGCATCCTGTTGCATACCTGCCTATCTCGATGTGTGCCACACAATGATTTACCCCGACGAGGGGCACACCGAGGCCGAGGGCAAGGGACCTGGCAGCAGTCGCCACGGTTCGAAGACAGGGGCCAAGACCTGGACCCTGTGAAAAGGCGACTCCGGTGATGCCATCAGGTTCAGACAGCACCTTCGAGATAACCGCCTTCATCTCTGATGCATGATGCTGGGCGGCCTCTCTCGGATGAATTCCTCCACTCGGCGGACGGTATGGTTTCGAATGAAGCGTAATCAGATCGTTATCAAAAACAGCGGCGCTGAGGTTCCAGGCTGTTCCCTCGATTCCGAGAATCCGCCCAAAAACAGGCATCAGCGGTTATTTTTTGAATTCGGTGTATCCGCACTTCCCGCACGCCATACGATCCTTGTGATCGGCCATGACCACACCGGGTCCGCATCGCGGGCAGAACTTCTTTGCCAATATCGCCTTACCACCTTCTGTCTTGTAACAGGAGGCCCGGCGCACAGAGGGGGCCTTGCCTTTCTTTGCCGCCATCAGGCTCCCTCTTCTTTCGGTTTGGGCATGCCGCGGGTGGAGAGGTAAGCCCTTTCGGTCTTTGATTTCTGTTCTTCCGTATCGTACACCCGGGCCATCCCGGTGAGCTCGGTTTTTCCGAAGCTGGTCTTCATGGTGTCAAGCACCAGCAGCTTCTCACTCACATTCAGACCCGCAGCCAGCTTCCCGATGACCTGCATTCGTGACGGGGTGGGACCTTCAAACCGGAGCTTGAAGTCCACCTCCCTCCTTGCCAGGAGCTCGTTCCTGGTATCCCTGGTAACCTCGAAATCCATCGTATCCTCATATAATTCGTGTTCGGATTATTTATACCCTAGCCACCAGGCGATACTAGCCTGGGAGCAGATCTTTTTCATCTTCCACAAAGCACGAAAGAAGGGCAATTGCTTTCTCCTTTGCCGCTTCATTCACATCGCAGACCACCACTCCTTCTCCTGGCTGACCATAGAGAACCACAACCCCCTCGGGTGCTGACAGGATAAGGGGAATAACTGCCAGATCCTCCTCACCATCAACCATGATGAGCACCTCTGTATCCGGATCGCCAACTGCTGCATCAAGGGTGTTTCGAAGTTCCCCGGTGAGCGTTCCTGCAGGATTCCTGGCCCCGCACCGCTTCCTGAAAACAGCAGGAGACCGGTTGCAGGGTTCCCTCCTTGTATGACCATCGATAATCGCGATGGCCGGAACGATCCCCTGCTGGATCAGGTGATGAGTGACCACATCCCCTACGGTATATACGACCTTCCCCTCGATCAGGGGGAGGACACAGTTCATATCCGGGCAAAGTACTCCAAACGGCTGCCTGAACAGATACCGCCGGCTTTCGGGCAGCAGGAGCATCGTCAGCGGACCTTCAGGGCGTATCTTCCCGGAAGAGAGATATTCATCTTTTTTGCCACTTCTGAATGCCGGGGATCAATGATGACAAGGTACCCGGTCCAATCGCTCGAAAGGTTCGCACTGCCGCAGACCGCACAGCTCTCCCCCTCGACGACCCGGTGGCAGTCCCTACAGACATGAACCAGTTTTTTCCTAGCGCCCGCCACGCTCACCACTCTTCTCTTTCTCCTTCTCTTTCTCCTTAGCCAGTTCCTCATCGAGCCATTTTGCAGTTCCGAGGCCGGACTGCCTCATGGTCAGTCCAATCTTGCTGTCACGGGGTTCACGTTCATTCAGAGAGAGGGTCACCACCCTGACCCGGAGGGTCTCTCCCACGGCGATGTACCTTTTGGACTCCTGGCATATCAGCCGGGCATTCTTCTCATCATAATTGATGTACTCGTCAGAGATCTGGCTCACGTGGAGCATGGCATCGATCGGACCAAGGCTGATAAACGCACCGAAACTGGTCGTCTCAACCACCATGCCTTCAATGACCTCCTGGAGACTGAGACGCAGGACCAGTGACTCAAAATTCACATCATAGTAGACCGCTCCATCACCAGGAACGATCTCGCCCTCTCCAACATCCAGCACTTTTGTAATGGCAATAAAAATGCCAATCTCCTTGTCGATGCTCCCTTCAAGCTGCTCCTGCAGCACATCGAGGATCACCTTCCGGAGCTCCTCACCGAGACGGTGGGGTGGAACCCGCACCTTGTCTGCCAGTTTTATCCGGTAATACATGATCCACCTAGTTCCTGTAAACTTCCAGCCTTTGTTTTCCTGCGAGCGAGATCACCGGAATCCCCTGAGCCAGCAGGGTTGTCCGGAGATCCCGGTCGTTTGTGAATACCATGCATCCATGCGTGCTTGCATAATAAAGGATCTTCTCATCCACTGACCCTCCATGCATTCCGGTCTCAGCGATCGTGCACCGCTCTGCAAGGATAAGCGCAGACCGCGCAGATGATCCTTCCTTTCCATGTGATGCGGCAAGCCCGCGCAACTCATCCCGAACACAGTCGAGGAGTACTGGTTCAAACGCACCGATACATTCCGTCAGTCCTGCAAAGATATCGATCCTGAACTGCAGTTGCGCCATCAGCGCATTTGCATCGATCAGGACGGTCACTCGGTCAGGACACCCATCCCGATAAGACGCCATCGGGCTCCAACCTGGCGGCTGATTGCGATCCTTGCCCCTGGTTCAGCGCAGACCGGGCGCTTCAGGGTCACTTCTGCCAGGTCTTTTCTGGCGCTGGTAACCACCCCTACGGTAACCGCGGTACCAACTGAGAGCATCAGAGGCTCATGGTGCTTGAGCGGTTCGATCGAGAGCTCGCTCATAGCACCCACGACCCGCTCCATAAGGGTGACCTGGAAGCGGAGGCGATCCCAGACCGGTGGCAACGCACCCGTGTGACCCGTGACCTGTCCGGCAAGCGCGTCACTTTTTGTGAGGGCTGGATCGAGTTTGGTTCCTATCCCCAGCAGCCCACCCGGGCCTGCTTCCGGGACTTTTTTGGATCCGGCATTGATAGTCGTTATCTTTGTCGTGATCGGTTCCCACCGAATCTTGTTCTCTGCCTGGATCTGCCGGCCGGGTCGGATCTCTATGTCATCCCCCTCCTTGAAAACCCCACGGATCAGGGATCCCCCTATCACGCCTCCTTTTACATCACGCCAGTTCGATCCAGGTTTATTGATATCGAAGGAGCGTGCAATCAGCATGACAGGGTTTGCGCCCGGATCACGCTCTATCTCCGGAATTACCGCATCAAGCGCCTCGATCACTGCCCCGATATTGATCGATTTCTGTGCAGAGATCGGGATGATCGGAGCGCCTTCAGCAACGGTACCTTTCACGAATGCCCTGATCTGCTCGTAGTGCCTGAGAGCATCTTTCTGTGATACGACGTCGATCTTGTTCTGCACGATCACTATTCTTTTGATCCCGACAAGTTCGAGCGCCATCAGATGTTCTTTTGTCTGAGGTTGTGGGCAGGGTTCATTTGCCGCTATCACAAGCATAGCCCCATCCATAAGGGCAGAACCTGACAGCATCGTTGCCATTAAGGTTTCATGACCAGGTGCATCGACAAATGATACGGATCGGAACGGGACACCCTTTGTCCCGCAGATCGGACATTCGGGTGTCGTCGAAAATGAATCGGAACCGGCGCACCCTTCACACCGGTAAAATGTCGCATCCGCATATCCCAGGCGTATCGAGATGCCCCGTTTTATCTCCTCGCTGTGCCGATCTGTCCATGCTTTCGTGAGCCCATAGACAAGCGTGGTCTTTCCATGATCCACATGACCGACGACTCCGATATTAACGCCTGGAATTGTTACATCACGCAAATGCGATCAAACCTCCTTATGTAATATTGAATGAACCTACTTATACAAACCGGTCATGGATCGCCGTATGGTTATGAAACTATTCCAAGGGAGGTGGAGAGGGTTACGGGCATTTTCTGGAAATCTTCTGAAAAAGTGGTACTTTACCAATGATGGGCCGGAAGGATTAAGTGGAGGATCTGTGCAGATCTCATTATCCGAGGTAACTTCTGATGACGATTGACACTGAGCTCTCGAGGATCGGGATATCCCTTCCAAAAAACCTTCTGGACAAATTCGATGAGATCATCAACTACCGGGGCTACTCCTCGCGTTCGGAGGGGATCCGGGATGCGATACGGAGCTATATCACGTATTACAAGTGGATGTCTGATGTCAAAGGGGAGCGGCAGGGGGTCATCACTATGATCTATGACCATGACCAGCGGGGATTGCTCTCAACCCTGACTGATATCCAGCACGAATTCATGGGGATCATTCAGGCAACGCTTCACTCCCATGTAAGCCACGACCGTTGTCTGGAGATTATTCTCATTAGAGGAGAAGGGGCTGACCTGAAAACCCTTGCTGAACGACTGATGTCCCAGAAGGGAGTTGAGTCAGTCAAGTTGACGACGATCCCCATCAACGATTAACCTCCACCCTCGCAGCTCTGGTCCGTGTGCGAGAGCGCTTCGCGGAAGGCCTCGTCTGATAAAAATTCCCTTTCCTTTTTGATACTCTCCAGATCCTTCTCCCGGCTCTTCTCCCCTTTCCCTTTTGTCGAAGCGGCAGGCACCAGTTCCCCTACCTTATACAGGAGGCCTGTGCTGTCAAGCTCAGCAAACAGGTCCCCACGCTGCTGCTCGACACGGGTCACCCTGCCGCTTGTCCCGGTCCTGGGATAGCGGACCTGCATCCCGATTACCAGTTCTTCGGCGTTCATACCTACACTGAGGCATAGGGATACTATAAAGATATTTTCTATGCCATTACGAATGATGAGCTTCAGGCTGCAAAGGGTCAGGAAGCAGTATCTTGACGGAACCCACCGGGTAAAATCTCCCGATGAAACACTCGTTTCAGTGAGTCCCCTTATGGAGATGATAGGGGTTGAAGAGGTGAAGGATATCACCCCGTCTGACAGGATAGGGATCCCCTGTTTTTCGGCCTTCCGCCCCCGTGCAGCGCGGGGAGGGGTCCGCTACCACGCCGGCAAGGGCAAGGATCCTGTCCAGGCGAAAGTATCGGCAATGATGGAAGCAGTGGAGCGATACAGTGCAGAATACCGGATGGACCAGATGGAGTATGCAGCATACGAAGAACTGCCCGTACACAGGACGGTCAATCCGGCAGATCTTATCCTGCCACGGGATCTGCATGAAAGGGAGAAACTTCACTGGAGTCCTGCACTGGACCTGCTCTCAGGGGATGAGGTGTATGTGCCAAGCAACGCGGTCTTCCATCCGTATGACACGCTGGGTATGACCTTTCCATTGTTCCAGAGCGACACCAACGGTCTTGCAAGCGGGAACGTGAGGGAAGAGGCAATCCTGCATGCTATTCTCGAGGTGATGGAACGGGATGATATGAGTGTTGCCAGCAGAACCCGATGCATGGGGAGGCGGCTTGTGCTTGACCACCCCAGCCCGGCACGGGATATCCGGAATAAGATGGAGTCATGCGGGATCGAGATCCACCTTTGGTTGCTTTCCGGGAGAACCCGGATCCCCACCGTTGCCGCAGCAGCAGATGACACGGAAACCAAAGATCCGGAACTGCTCGTGATGGGTTCTGGGACGCATCCTGATCCTTCTATCGCGGTACTCCGGGCTCTTACCGAGGTAGCCCAGAGCCGGGCTTCGCACTTGTCTGGCGGCAGGGAGAATCCCGGCCGGAAAAGCCTGGTTGAGCGGGCAGGGTATGACCGTATGAAACGGATTAACAGGGAGTGGTTTGCCCCTGCAGAAGAGTTCCCGATCTCTTCCATGGACGATCTGAGCACGCCCTATATCGATGATGACATCCGGCTGGTGCTTGAGGAACTGCGACCCTTCGCTGAGAGGGTTTGTGTCTGTGATCTCACACGGACTGTCATCCCGGTTGTCAGGGTCATCATACCAGGATTTGAGGTTTCGCACGTCAATCCTGCGCGTGTCCGGAGCCATTCCACACGATAGCTTCCCCGCACCCTCATTTCAAAATTCCCTGCCCTGTCTGAACGATACTCCCACCGTCCGATATGCTGACGAAAGGCACCGACTTACTTTAAAATTCCCTGCCACGTCAGAACGATACTCGTGACAAAAATCGGATGATAATCGAGTGCTCACGCGTCCCAACCAGGATCTTGCTATCTCATATCATCACTTTTTTCAAGTGGGCGACAACTTTTCTGGTGCTCTGACGGGTATCCCCATAGGGCATTTTCACCGGTTCTCCATGCAATGCATCGAATGTGGCGGCGACCGCCTCACCGAGTGAAGGGCCGTATCCCCCTTCCAGGACGAGAGCGAGCGGATTCTCGTGGGCTTCCATGAGGATACGGGTCAGTACGCCAAAATCCCGCGGGACGAGCCGCATCCCTTCCATGGGATCGTCTGAGAGGGGGTCCTGGCCCGCAGAGATGATCAGGAGATCGGGTGAGAAGTGCGAGATGGCTTCAGCGAACACCTCCTCGAACACGCACGCATAGTCATCGATGGTGCTGCCAGGTAAAAGGGGCGCGTTGAGGGTGAATCCCCGACCCCTCCCCTCACCGATCTCATCGATCCACCCTGTTCCCGGGAAAGCATTACTCTGGTGGATGGAGCAGAAGAGAACCCGATCGCTCCGATAAAAGATCTTCTGTGTGCCGTTCCCATGGTGCAGATCCCAATCGATGATCGCGACGCGATCAACAGTTTCCAGCGCCCATGCAGCGGCAACTGCCGCATTGTTGAAGAGGCAGAATCCCATGGCCCGGTCAGGTTCGGCATGATGCCCGGGAGGGCGGATGATGGCAAAACAATGTTCGCCATCAAGTGCTCTGCTGCATGCCCTGATGGACGATCCGGCAGCAAAGAGAGCAGTAGTGAAGGAATTCTCCGTCACATAGGTGTCCATGTCGATATAGTGGAGACCGCCGTATGAGCTGAACTCCTCGATCATCCGGATATGGCGGACGTCATGGACCCGTTCGAGATCCACTGCACCGGCAGATTCAGGGGGGTGCCGCCTGACATAATCGGGAAGCCGGGTGATGACATTCTCGATACGTGCCCGGTTCTCCCGGGAGATCGCCATATTATGGGCAGTGAATTCCTCCCCGCAGATGGCCGAGCACTGGGATGTCATCGTTCAGGTGATCTGAAGGCCTCTCATGATCGCGTCTTCTGAAACCGAGATCTGCCTTCCGGTTCCGGTAATCTTGTACTTGCCAGTCGCCCGTACATCATAGGGATTCCCCTCGGTAGAATAGGGTACGACAAACTCCCCATTCGTACTCTGCTGGCGGTACACAAACGCTCTCCCGGTGTTGGAAACCAGAGGCAGTTCGATGATCCCTTCTCCCTTGATCCGGGCCCCTGGGACATACTCAAATATCTTTACGTACTTCACATCGGGAGAAGAGCCAGAGAACACATTGGTCGGCGATTCATGGACAAGACGGTAATGGCTGAGCGCTGGGATATCGGTTGTCGGCTGGATGAAATTGGTACTTACTACAGCAGCACCGGTCCCGGGTTGCGCCTGCTGGTTATACCGGTCTGCGGCTGCATTTGCCTCATCGGCATCCATCACGGTTGCCGTGGTAATGACTGCCTGATCCGGCCTGCTGCCGATTGAGGTGGTATACTCAATGTAATAGACTTCTCCAGCGGGAGTGTAGGAGCCATCGAAGTTGTGTAATCTCGATACCGTGGTCAGGAAATACAGGTCCTTGTATGCGGTGAGTGGCTGATAGGTTCCTGGATTCGCGGGATCAGGAATATAGTAGGTAGGTTGATAGGGGGCCTGCTTTTCCGTCGCATTGTACCAGGTCGCCATCGCCCAGAACTTTCCTGTCGCCATCTCGATATCGGTCATCACATACCGTGTACCCTGATTGTCCGCAACCTGGTTGGTGGCCGATTCCATCCCTGATACGAAGAATGTCGCAGAACCGTTCGGGCCAGCAACTCCTGCCTGGAACGGATTCGAGTTCGGAATCCGGTTGGCAAGATAGGTGATCATATGGCCGTAGTCCCACCATGACATGACACCATATGCTGTTGCCGGATAGGTGAAGTTGTCTTCTTCATATATGGTATAATAATCCACTCCGGTTTCAGGAGTATTGCCGTTCATCCATTCCAGGGATTCCCGCCAGTCCTGGTTCATCCGTATCCCCTCAGAGGATGCCACGGCATACTGTTGCTGTAACGATAACACTGCGAAGATGAGAGCAAAGGCACACGCAAGTCCGGCAAGGAGGATATTGACGTAGTTGATCTTCGACTTTGAAACTGCTTTCCTGGTTGATTTCTGGGATATCCTGTCAGCTTTCTTCTTCTTCGTTGATCCCTTCACTTCCTTCTGTTCTGGTTCCGGTTCTTTTACGGACGCCTTTTTTCCCATGGCTAGGATATCCGGCCAGGCATGTTCAAGGGCGAATCCAACGCATATTCCGCCGAGTAGTGCGATGTTCACCGCCAGATAATACTCGTACCGGACTTCCCGGAATGCTGCGATGATGATAAAGAACGACCAGACGAGTACGAAAATATGTCCGGGCCGGTATTCCTTCCAGTTCTTATAAAGAAGGGCAAAAATCCCTCCAATCATCAGCAGGAGGCCGAAGTTGAAGACCGCCCAAGCTTCCGAGAGTGTCCACGGACGAGCTTCCTGAATGGTGACGGTATAGGGACTGAGCCCGAAGAATGCCGTGAGTCCCTCAACGAATGTCTGATACAGGGTTGGAAGCGCTAACGCCATTATGAGAATGCCGATAAGGGAGAGAGCAAAGACGATGCCCGGGTAGCTGTACCAGGGTCTTCCCGCCAGGAACCGGGAGAGTGCATAGAGGATAATGGTCCCCACAATGAGAAGGAGGTACGAGATGGGGTGTCCAAGGGAATAGTAGTAGAGAGCAAATCCACTTGAGGGGAGGAAGAACAACGAGACGAGAAGGGCAATGCCGAACACCACCGTATTGATAACGACGATATATTCCCCGTGTCTCCCATGGTAATATTCGTAAATGAAGAGACAAATGGTGGTGAGGGCAGTGATGAAGGCAAAGAGGATCATGGTCGGCATGGTGAGGAAGCCGAGGACGTAAGCAACGCCGGCAATGCAGGAGACCAGGACCGGTATTTTCAGCGTTTTCCATACTTTCAGGTCGACGGGGCTTTTCCGGCAGAAGTCGAGGCAATAGAGGTAGGCTATGCAGTAGATGGTGCTGAAGAATACCTCTGCTATATGGTGGTCCAGGTACCCGGCCAGGGAACGGAAGAAGAATTGTCCACCGATAACCGCGATCAGGGCTGCAGCGATAAGGCCGGCTTTCCAGTCCCAGATTTTCCTGACAAGGACAAAGATGACCGGGACCATCAATGCCGCAAGGATAGGTGGTACCCAGAGGGCAGCCTGGATGATCTCCGTCCTGGTTGTTGCTCCCGCAACCAGGCATGCAACACTGCAGATAAAGGTGAATAACGGTCCCCATGGCACAGTCTGGCCTGTGGGAAAGAGTGTCATTGCCTCAAACCAGCTGTAGCCAGGGAAATTAGCGAGGATCTGTTCGATCTGCCGAAGGTTATAGAGGGGATCATCACTTCCCACAATACTCAAAATGTCGGCGGCATGGGGCCCGAACAAGGGGAGCACCCGTATCCAGAGGGAAAATGCCGCAAGGATTATTAAGATGACAATAATCCCTATATTCCTGTATCGAAATAAACCGGTATCTGCCATTGTTGACCTCCCTATTGTGTACTCAGCACATGTTAATGTTCCATTATGTTATAGTTTGTGAACCCTCCAATAATCTGGTATAAATTTCGAAACAAAACCCAAAATACATTTATTTTAACTTTAAACCACAATCGAGAGTATATCCGATTCCCGTGCGACACGCCATGCATTCTGTATTGCGATTGCCACTCCCCCGCCTATTATGAAATCGTTATACCCCATTCTGTAGGGCTGCGAAGCCAGACACACGGAATACCTGTGGGAACTTGAAGGGATCAGATCCTGCCATGATTAATACGATGCGACCCTCCGCTACCAGGTATCCTCACAAGAACAAAGCATTCTCTTCCATGGGTAATGGCTACTGATTCGGAACGGGTCCCTTCACAGGTACGGCAGAGTGCAACAGGAGGTGAATACCAGGAAAAGAAGGATCAGATTTTCCCAAACGGGCACCAGTGCTCGCATCCCAGCAGGGCACTTACCCCGACTGTGGAGGGGGAGAGGAAGAGGATCCTTTTTTCTTCCCGATATTTTTCAATAAGATCGCCGATCTCAGGGTGGATCAGCCCATCACCAACGACCAGAATAATCTCTGCAGCATGGGGGTCCGTCACCAGATGGGAGAATTTTTCCTTTGCTGCCGCCATCATCCCAACCGGGTATACCGGGGCATCCCCGATCTCGCACCTGAGCGCACCGAGGCACTCACGATGAAATTCGGGTGGGCAGGACTTGAGGACACGCGAAATACAGAAAAATCCTGCAACCACGTTCAGGATAGCGCATGCCGCAGCCCGTTGCCGCGATTGTTCCAGCTTTGCACCGAACATGAATCCGATCCGGGTTGTTGCCGTCAATGGATCCATGGTGACGAACTCGGAGGACCGCCCGCCATACGCTGCTTTCAGGCAGGCACCCTTTTCATACTGGCAAACAATCCTGTCAGAATCAATATCAATCCTGACTACTCCTTCCTCTGATCCCGATCCTTCGATCCTCGTTTGCAGTCTCTTTATTGCACTTCGTATAAGGTCCATGATGGGTGTTCCTCCTCCCACCCCTCGAACAGGAGAGCTCGGCAGGGAGATCCATCAAGCCCGCTCAACCGCAGGGGAAGGGCAATCATCCAGTAGTCTCCTTCCGGAATTCTCCAGAGATCGAGCATTTCGATAACCACCGTCCCTGCCGAGAGGAGGGTCCTGTGAACTGATCCGCTGCAGTTGTATTGCTCAATGGATGGGGCATCGGTTCCCACACAATGAACACGCTGAGCTGCAAGGAATTCCGCAACCTCGATCCCAAGTGACGGATAGTCCTCCACAAATTCGTTCTGGTCTGAAAATGAGGTCTTGAAAAGAACTTTTTTCGCACCACTACTCTTCCCTTCAAGATCGCTTTTTTTTATCTCACCCTGGATATGGGTGACGTCGATTACCCGGCACCATCCCATCAGGTGGGTAAGAGGAATCTCATCGACGCCTGCACCCTGCTTGAGATAGTGGGATGGAGCGTCGATATGGGTACCGGAATGACTGCTGATTCGTATCTCGGTGATCAGGTAATTCCCGTGATCTTCCTGGGCAAATCCCGGGACGATGTCTCCCGGATACACGATGCATCCGGGAGCAAGCGGCCGGGTGATATCGTAGATCCTCCCGTTTTTAACCACTACTTCCACCCATGCTCCCCCAGCAGGGGCACAAAGACAACCCCGCCAAAGGACTCGCGGGTCAGGTCATGACCCTTCCTTGTCAGCCGTACCAGCTCCTGAAGGTCCCTTGATCCCACAGGGGCAACGAGTCTCCCCCCTTCCGCGAGCTGTTCAACCAGCGGCGACGGAATTGAGGGGGTTGCGGCCGTGATCAGCACGCCGTCATATGGGGCACCGCCTGGAAATCCCAGGGTGCCATCACCAATGACAACCGTGACATTGGTGATTCCAGCATCGGCAAGATTCTTCCTCGCAAGCTGCGCCACCTCAGGGATACGTTCGATCGAGATGACCTCCCGCGCCAGGATTCCAAGGACCGCTGCCTGGTACCCGCTCCCAGATCCAATCTCAAGTAAATGGTCATCCGGCTGGATCTGGAGCAGGGAGGTCATCATCGCAACGATGTAGGGCTGGGAGATGGTCTGGCCGTGTCCGATGGGGAGAGGATAGTCGCTGTATGCGGACCCGCGTACTTCCGCGGGCACAAAAAGATGGCGGGGAACCCGGCGCATTGCTGCCAGGACCTGTTCATCGCCGACTCCGCGTGCCGCAATCTGGGTTGCGACCATCCGTTCCCGAGCAGACTCCCAGGGGTCGGTGCCTGTCATCCCGCCTCTCTTTTTTAGAATCCGCTCTTCTCCGCAGCATCGATCGCGGAGTCTATCTGTTTCTGCAGAACCTCGGGGAGGCCTTCAATCTTCACGTCAAGGAACCCCCTGATTATGGTAGAGGTCGCCACGCTCTCATCCAGCCCCCTCGACATCAGGTACTCAATCTCATCACGGGCGATCTTCCCCACCGCAGCCTCGTGAGAGAGCTCGGTATCCACAACATTCCCTTTAATCTCGGGAATGGCATGGATAACCCCGTCCTTGAGGATGAGGCCTTTGCACTCAATATGGCCTTTCGTGTGCCCCACCTCCCCTTCAATCAACCCCCGTGAGATGAGCGTGCCGCCAGTGGTGATTGCCCGGGTGAGCAGCTCGGCACCTGTTCCTTCGGCTGAGAGGTGAACCACTGATCCCAAGTCCATGTACGATCCAGGGGTGGTGACGGTGATGCTTGAGAACCGGCCTATTGCATTTCTCCCTTTGAGGTACGCAACAGGAGCCATCTGGATCTTTCGCACCGGCTGCATGCAGACATAATTGGAGAGGAAGACCCCGTCCTCTTCGACAAGGGCTGCACTCCGTGGGAAGACACTGATCTCTTCACCCCAGTTGTGGATCATGGTTGAAGTCACCCTGGCTCCCTTCCCGACATAGAACTCGCTCACCCCCACATGAGATCCCGTCTTTGTGTAGGAAGCACTTGCACATCCTGATATGATATGGAGCTCTGCACCTTCTTCTGCGATAATGAGGTTGTGGACATGCTGGACCGGGGTCTTTGAAAGGAAGAGGCAAGCCTGCAGGGGATATAACGTCTTGCTCCCCTTTCGGGCAATGATCACAAATCCCCGGGGTTCAGGCTGATCGGCAACGAATCTGGTGTACTGATCCTTGTCCTTTGGCACCAGTTTCCAGTAATAGTCCTGCAGCCAGTCATACTTTTTGAGTGCCTCACCAATGGCAAGGACCTCAATACCCTTTTCCAGCGATGCAACCTGCCGTATATCATGATCGACCTGGAAGAAGCTGCCTGAGCGGTTCTTCATATCCACTTCGAGACCTGTCTGTGCGAGCCGCTCCTTTTCTGCGCTGGAGAGGTCCTCCATCTGCTCTATATCTTCTGGCATGCAAGGCACTCCTTGTAACCCGATGTCTTGATCACCTTGAGTATCTCCCGAGGATTTCCATGACACCTGAAGACTCCGTCGCACATGACATGCCCGAAGTCTGCATCCAGATAGTCGAGGATATACCCGGTATGGGTGATCACAAGCCCGCTCTTCTTCCGGTTCACGATATGGACATCCTTGTCGACCAGCTTGGCGATAGCGTTGCCGATAAGGGATATATTCTCGAGGTCAACCCCGCTCTCCGGTTCATCGAGCATCACAAAATCCGGTTTCTGGATCATCAGCTGGAGGACTTCGCTCCTTTTGATCTCACCCCCGGAAAATCCGAGGTTGATCGACCGGTCGAGGAACTTATCCATGTGCAGGTACTCGGAGTACTCGGTTACCCGGTTCAGATCTCCTCCGGAAGTAACCTCGAGCAACTTGCCAAGCTTGAGACCGGCGATGGTAGGGGGTCTTTGGAAGAGCATCCCCATCCCCAGCTGTGCCCGTTCATGCAGGGGCATGTGGGTGATATCATGTCCTTTGAAGGTGATCCGGCCTTCGGTGATGCTCAGCCCGGCAAAACCCATGATAGCCCGGAGAAGGGTCGTCTTTCCGGACCCGTTCGGGCCCATCAGGACATGCGTCTCCCCCTCCCCAATCTGGAGGTTGATATCATGAAGCACTTCCTTGCCCCCTATCTCCACATGGAGATCCTGTATTTCCAGCATCTGCGATCGTCTTTAGTGTATATGCACCCCGGGATTAAACGGTTTTCACCCTGCCATATCGCCCGGCACAATAAAGGCTCGAAAGCCCCCATTAGAATCAGATGCCAGGAAAGAAGCGGGAAGAGAGGGTCACGGACAAGGCCGGGAAATCCCTCATCCGGGGAGGAAGCAGGCGTTCGAATGCAATGATACCCGCAGAGGAACCAGAGGGGGTGCAACCGTTCATCAACCGGATATTCTGTGGCGATGCCGCGAAGATCCTGCACAGGATCCCGGACAACAGCGTGGATATCATTGTTACCTCACCCCCCTACAACTTCGGGCAGAGATATGCGGAGGATCCCCACGATGACACCCATGAGTGGAATGCCTATTTTTCAGAACTGTTTGGGATCTGGCAGGAATGCACACGGATCCTCAAACCGGGAGGGAGGATCGCTGTAAACATCCAGCCTCTCTTCTCAGACTACATCCCGACCCACCACATCATCTCTTCGCAGCTCATGCGACTGGGCCTCCTCTGGAAGGCCGAGATCCTCTGGGAGAAGAACAATTACAATGCAAAATACACGGCCTGGGGGAGCTGGAAATCCCCCTCCATGCCATACCTCAAGTATACCTGGGAGTTCGTGGAGGTCTTTGACAAGGAAACCCACAAAAAGGCAGGTCTGAAGGAGGATATCGATATCACCGATGATGAGTTCAAGGAGTGGGTGATAGGGCGATGGAGCATCCCGCCGGAGACTCATATGAAGGAATACGGTCACCCTGCCATGTTTCCGGAAGAGATCCCCCGGAGGTTACTGAAGCTGTTCTCGTACCGGAATGACATCGTCCTTGATCCCTTCAACGGTGCTGGGACGACGACCCTGGTCGCCTGGAAACAGTTCCGGAGATTTATCGGGGTTGATATATCCCCTCAGTACTGCCAGAAAGCTATTGAACGGATCGAACGATCCGAGGTCTTAGCTGGAACGAGGAGAGTTCCGGAACTCGAATTTTACAAGGATTCCCCATAATCTCATCATTATCCGGTTAAAAAAGTGGCCGGGCTTGTTCGAAGGAAGCGGATGATGAAGAACCTCTTTTCTGGTTTTGCTGTCTCTGTGCACAGGATGGACAGAAATTCCAGAGGATTTTGACAAGGTCCCTTGTTGTCTTCCAATAATAAAGGTGTACCGGGATACGATCACCGGGCAACGATTTCGGAGATGTCCCTGGGTGCTCTCTCACCACTGCTCCCCAAATAGATAGCGATAGGTTCCTTCCCGGTCATGTTCATGCGAGATGATGTAATTGTACCGTTCGGCAAGACGGGAGTATTCATCAGAAATTTCCTGATATGCTTCAAGATCCTGGTTATAATCACCGACCCTGGTATTGTATTCCGATACCAGCCGGTTATATCTGAAATAATCTCCTTCTGCCAGCATCATTTCAAGCTGGCGGTCCATGGTCTCGATATCTGAACGGCGGGAAAGGAGTGAGGACTCCCGACCACGGAGCTCTGTCGCGAGTAATTCCAGGCGTGCGCTGATGTTGAACAGCTCGTCATTGATCGCACGGATCTCCCCACATCGAGTATATCCTTTCGTCCCACTCCCAATAGAGATGACGAGCGGATCCGATACAAGCGTAATGTTTCCTTCAAGTGATCCAGCCTCGCTCCCGACAAAACTCACTCTCGTGGTCTCGATATAAGCGTAACCAGTATCACGGTATCCCTCTTCCTGACAGGCCACCCCGACCGCCATGTGCTGTTCGGGCCCGAAATAGAGGAGGGAGACGTTATACCCTTCATGTGCAAGGAGGCTGGCAAGCAGCATGCTCTTATCATCGCAATCCCCTTCCCGGTCATAATACGTCTCGACGGGATATTTTGGGCTCGACAGATTCTGGTTCCTGTATTGGAGGGACTGGACGAACACCGTCATCAGTTCGAGATACTCATCTGAATCGAGATCGTACGTGGCCCTGACCTGGCTGAACTCCCCGGTCAGGTTGTCAAAGAACGTACCCTGAGCAGGGTCCAGGGTCATAGCCCTGTAGAGGCCTGATCGCCATTCATCATCGCCAATCGAAGTATCGTATATCCTCACCCCTTTCTCGGCCGATTGGGCCCCTGCATAGACCTCCGGGTCAACGTCTGAAGAGAGGGTGACCAGAAACTCCTCAAAAGGATAGATATAGTCCGGGACTGCGGGGATCGTCGCCCCCCGCTGTGGTTCGATTTCAGGGTAAGATGCTGCGGGAAAAAAACTGTGGAGGTAACTCACGCAACCGGAAGAGAGGATGAATACGGCCAGTATGGCAAAAAACGTGATCGAAAGAGGCTTTTTCGTCATTGATCCGGACAGAGCTCCCCTGATGAGAGGAGGCGCGGCAGTTCGGCAATCGAGGATATGATCCTTTTCGGGATCACCGTGGCCCCTGCAAGGGCTTCCTGCCGGAACTTGCCGGTCCTGACAAGGATTCCTGAAAGGCCGGCAGCCGCCGCTCCTCCAATATCGGTGATAATATCATCCCCAATCATGACAGTACGGGCAGGGTCCGCATTCATGGAGGCAAGGGAACGCATGAAAAATTCGCGGGAGGGCTTTCCCATCACCGCCGCCCTGGTTCCAGTGGCGAACTCAAGTGCTGCGACAAATGGTCCTGCGGAGAGCATAAGCCCGTCATCCCCCATCCAGTACCGGTCCTTTTCCAGCGCGATAAGTTCCGCTCCTCCCATGATAAGGCGGAATGCTTTGTTCAGGACGGAATAGCCGAAGAGATCTCCACCGTCGCCAACAATGACGAACCTGGGAGAATCCTCCCTGTTTTGTATGCCGCCACGGACTATTTCTGCAGAAACATCGGGGGTGGTAAGGATTGCAGCGTCGGTTCCGGCTTTTCCTGTGACATACGACACCGCTGCCATTGAAGGAGTAAAGATATGGGAGACGGGGATTTCAAATCCCATGGATTCCAGCTGCCGGGAGATGGTTACCCGGGACTTCCTTGTCGTGTTGGATACGAACCGGAAGGGATAGCCGTTCTCCCGCAGGTATGATATCGCAGCGATGGCCCCCGGAACCGGTGCTCCCCCAACAGAGAGGACTCCGTCGAGATCAATCAGGAAGGCTTCAGGTTCCATTCCGATAACTCCCGGTTTCAACGGCTTCATGGAGCACATTACCGATCCGCCGGGGTTCATCAAGCGAGGATGTTGCCTCAGATTGCAGCCACACGGTAACTCCTGACACGCTTTTTTTCATCGCTGAACCAGGGACATTCCTCTTCATTACTGACGCTCTCCAAACCACCAGAGATGAGTTCCCTGCAGCGTATTTTTCCTGTTTTATATAGGGTGAACAGTAGTACTACCCAGCCTGATCAAGAAGACGCTGGAACATCCATGGGGAATCCTCCTTGACATGAATGAAGCTATCGATCAAATGTCTCGCCTTTACTGCTGCTCATCGCGGTAATCAGGCCGGTTCTGGTATCGGGATACTTACAAATAGATACCGGAAATATATGGAATTTTCGAACCCCTGATCACTTTCACCGTGCACGCCCCGGATTAAAGGGAGAGAGGACCAAGAGCAGCATAGCGCGAATGGAATCAGGTCATGTTTATCCCTCGATAAGCAGGCAATGGCGATCCCGGATCGGGGAATCCCATGATTATGCTGTTATCCGGAATGATTCCATATTCCGAACCGGTTTCCATGACAGGTATGTCTTCGAGTCCCTGCATACGCAGGCAACAGCACAATTGCATGCCGCGATGGCAACCTACGACGATAAAACGCTCGATGAGATTTTTCATGGTCGGGAATGTGACACCTCCGAAGGGACCTGTTATTGCATCCCTTCCCGCGAGCCACTGGATTTGAAGGGGATCAATAAAGCCGCAATCCGGTCCACTCTTCTCTCGGACCTCACGCTTGTCTATGGTATCGGGAGGAGAAAAGAGAGGGAGCTGAAGGCCAGGGGATATGCCACGATTGTCGATCTTGCTGTTCACCGGAGATATGGGAAAGCTGCCCGTGAAACCATGGCAATCCTTTCAGGACATGAGATTCAGCCAATCGAACAACTCATCTCCAGGTGGCTCTCACCCTCCCATCCCTCATGCCTTCTCACTGCCGGGTTCTACCATCCCCGCGATCTGATCTTCATCGACATCGAGACCCTCGGCCTCTTCTCTCGGCCCATCATACTTTTCGGGCTTGCAGAGGTCCGTTCCGGTACGCTGTTCATCTCCCAGTATCTGCTGAGGGACATCAGCGAAGAGATCCCGGCCCTTTCCGTTGTCATGGATCAGCTGGAGGGGGACCGGGTCCTGGTCAGCTATAACGGGAAAGCATTTGATATCCCGTACCTTGCAGGACGTGCTGCATTTTACGGCAGGCCGGCCGTGATAGGAAATCCCCATTACGATCTGCTCCATTTCTCGCGGAGGCGCTGGAGAGGTGAACTTCCCGACTGCCGGCTGGTGACCCTTGAACAGCGGATCCTTGGCACCGATAGAGAGGATGATATCCCGGGGGCGATGGTGCCGGAATTTTACGAAGCGTTCCTGACAACAGGGAATCCCGGCCCCCTCGTCCCAATCGTGACCCACAACAGGCAGGATCTTGTTTCGCTTGCCCGGCTCTTCTGTCTCCTGCAGGGGGAGTGTGTATCGTGACCGTGAGCTCCCTCCTGCATGCCCTTTCAGAAGATCCCTCTTTTTCAAGGCACATCTGCACCGTGAAGGAATTTCCCCGGCAAGAGGGTGATTACGGTACCTGTCGTCTCTCCTCCCGCATCAGTGCCTATCTCAGCTCCAGGGATATCCGGCTTTACCGCCACCAGGCTGCAGCCATGGATGCGGCCATGAGTGGTGAGAACATCGTCCTTGCCACTTCCACCGCATCAGGAAAGACCCTTGCCTTCCTCCTCCCCGTGTTTGAAACCCTGGGTCGGGATCTCGAATCGACAGCGCTGTTCCTGTACCCGACAAAGGCACTTGCCAATGATCAGCTGAAAGCGGTGCAGGAGCTGGAGAGAGGTACCGGGATCAGGCTTTCACCAGCCCTTTATGATGGGGATACCCCGGCAGACAAGCGACCGCGTATCAGAAGATCGGCACGAATTATCCTGACCAATCCGCATGAACTGCACCAGATACTGCCCTGGCACCACCAGTGGAGTTCATTCTTCAGGGGTCTCTCCTTCATCGTGATTGATGAAGCCCACCGATACCGCGGAGTTCCGGGTTCCCAGATGGCCTTTCTGATCCGGAGACTGTTGCGTCTGTGCCGGCATTACGGGTCAGATCCCCGTTGTTTCCTTTCCAGCGCAACCCTTGCCAATCCCCTGGAGTTTGCCGAACGGTGCTGCGGGCTTCCGTTTACCCTTATTGAAGGAGACAGTGCACCCCGCGGACCCAGGCATTTTGTCATGATCAATCCTTATGACGATCCGGACCGGCCGTCGTCCCTCAACAAGGAGGCTGCTGACCTGATCATCGAATGCATCCGTCACCGCATCCAGAGCCTCGTATTTACCGGGTCACGGAAGACCGCCGAACTGGTTGCACTCAGGGCGAGGGAGAGGATGGTCCGGACCAGGCAGGGGAGATCGGAGGAGCTCTGTTCCTATCGTGCAGGGTATCTGCCCGAAGAGCGCCGGATGATCGAAGAACAGTTGAAATCAGGAGATCTGCGATGCGTAGTATCGACAAACGCCCTCGAGCTTGGGATAGATATCGGGTCCCTTGATGCCGTCATCATGGCTGGATATCCGGGGACGATGATGGCGACCTGGCAGCAGGCCGGGCGAGCCGGCAGGAATGGGACTCCCTCGGCGGCATTCCTGATTGGCGGCGGAGATCCACTCGACCAGTACTTCCTGCGCCACCCCGATCTCTTCTTTGGTGCCCCTCTCGAGCGTGCGATAATCGACCTGGGAAATCCGTACATTCTCTCCGGACAGATCCTCTGTGCTGCCGCAGAACTGCCAATCACCCCGGAGAATATCCAACTTTTCGGCACGGAGACCGGTCCTGCAATTGACGCCCTTCTCCAGGAACGGCTCATCTCAAAAACCCCCCGGGGGCTCGTCTATTCAGGGAGCAGGAGACCGCACGAACTCGTCCGGATGGGAAGCATCTCGCCGGACTCCTTCAGGGTTGTGACGGAAGGCCGTACACTCGAGACAATGGACCGGAACCAGGCGTTCAGGGAGGCCCACCAGGGAGCAGTTCTCCTTCACCAGGGTGACCAGTATCTCGTTGACTCCCTGGATATTGCCCATGGGATCATCCGGGTCAGTAAAACTGAGGTTGATTACTACACCCGCCCCCTGAAATCAGTGGAGATCGCCGTCCGCGAAGTCATCGAGACAAAAACCATCCATGATGTCCCCATCAGCTTCGGTGATGTCGAGGTGACCGAACAGTACTATGCATACAAGATCATCCGCGGGGATACCCTTCTGGGGGTGGAGGCTCTGGATCTCCCTCCCCTCACCTTCGCGACACGGGCTCTCTGGTTCTCTCCTCCCGAGGGGACCAGGGAGGTGATCCAAGCGGGGGGGTCTGATCCTGACGGGGGGCTGCATGGTTCCGAGCATGCGTTCATCGCAATGATGCCGCTCTATGTCCTGTGCGATCGGTGGGACATCGGGGGTGTTTCTCTACCAATGCACCCGGAGACCGGGAGGCCGGTAGTGTTCGTCTATGACGGGTACGAAGGAGGGATCGGACTTTCGGAGAAGGCCTACTCTCTGTTCGAGGAGATCGCTGCCCATGCTCTCCAACTTGTCCAAGAATGTCCCTGTGAGACGGGATGCCCCGCCTGTATCTTTTCACCCAAGTGCGGCAACGATAACCAGCCCCTTGACAAGCGAGCAACGGTGACGATCCTGAAATCACTCTGTCCGAGCGGGCACCCAGAGGGAGCGATCCCTTTTTTACCGGCATCCATGGTATCCGATGCTGAGTCATCCGAAAAATGAAGACCGCCCCGGGGCTGTCAACCCGTATACTCAGAGATTTCCTGGACTCGGGATTCAAGTAAAACTTTTAAAAAAAACACCTGATCGCCGTTGAGATGCCGCCATGCAGGATGACTGTGCAGGAGGCACTTTCGTAGGAACCGCCTTAGACCGGTGTCCCGCCTAGAATAAAGGATGAACCTGCAGGAGCATTCTGATAAGAAAATCGCATCCGCGATTTTCATCAGGAAGGCATCTGACCTATCGGTATCATAGGCGTTTCATTCGAAAAAAAGGATTTATGCCTTTTCCCTGAGCACACAGATTGAGGCGGGCTCCCTCACGAGAAGGGCAAGACTCTCGGAGATGGAGAACTCGAGGCTGTCTCCCACGGGGCCTACAAAACCTGTGGTCATATCCTGGCCGATGACGATCGATGCATACTGTTTCCCGGTCGCGAGAAGAACCCCGCCACTCTTCAGCGCCGGGGCTTTAAAGACCCCCCCGGTCACGATGGTCCTGATGTGCTCAAGCTCGGTTCCGATACCCTGGAGGTAGCGGCGGAAGAGCAGGTTGTAGCGGGATGGCGCGAGGGCCAGAGTGTAGGGGCCGTGATACCCGGCCTCGTCCAGGGTGATCATTCCCTGGATGATATCGTCCGCTGCCTTTCCCACGGTATTCCATGAAGCCAGTTTCTGCCCGTTCACCCCCTCTGCATTCAGGAGGCCTGAAGCCCCGGCAACTCCCTCAAAGATGATCGAATCTTCCATCTTTGCACACTTGATTGCTGCATCGATCAGTTGGGATGTTGCGAAGGGGAGTCCGTTCTGCTCGTAGGCGATCAGGTCGCGCACGCCAAGAGTAAAGGTGGTGCTGATCATGTGGACCGGCACGAATTTACTCACAAGAAGGCACTCTCCGACCGAACAGTCCTCGAGCGGGACCCCTTTCAGGCCGAGGCCATAGGGCCCCTCTATTGACAAGAGCCGCCTCCCTGTAAGAATGCTCTTGGCTGCTTCCACCATGGTCTGATCGAGCAGGTTCCACGTCTCCGCCTGTATCGGCGCATCGTCTCTTCCAAGGTATTTCAATTCCATTGTCTCTCACTCCTTCAATGATCCGATGGTCAACGGTTTTGTATCTCCACCTTCAGCCGGCCCCTTTTCCGCAGGGGCGCCGGCCATCTTTGCGATCTCTGCCTCTACCTCTGCTGCCCCATCTGCATACCATTGCTCCTCATCAGGAGCCAGCTCTTTGAGCAGCCGGAGAAACTCTCCCGCGTGGACCCGCTCTTCGTTTGCGATATCGATCAGGACTTCCTTTGCGAGTTCGTTATCAATCGACTCGGCGAGCTGGGTATAGATCGAGATCGCTTCGTACTCATCGGTTATCATCAGCCGGATCGCACGCACGAGCTCACTGTGTGTGAGCTTCCGGGGACTGACGTTTCCATAAAATGCATTGGCAAATTCAGCCATGTAAATCACTCCGTAGAGTATCACAAGGGCATGGATACCCTTCTAGCGGTAATTCTTCCCTTCACTCTATTTATACGTGTGGTTAAGTGTCAGAGAATGAGGAGTTCTGGTTCATGTAATTCCCTTCCGGGAGGAAAATTCCCTTTCGGGGATTCCTATTGTTTGGAGCGGGATTATTCGACTAAAATGCGAATGAAAATCTGTCATATCTCTTCGGAATGCATTGATAAATCCTTAAATATGGTTATTCAAGAAGCACAAGACCTATCGAGACAATATTGCTGTGGATCACTTTTCCATACTCCATATCCCTGCATGGGATAGTGGAGAGCTCCCACCCGGCGTTCTTTGCCGTGGCAAACACATCAATCCCGGCTGATTCCATGCTCGGCCGGACAAGGTCCATGTGCCGGCATTTCCTTCGCATGCTCTCGTCAACCATTCCCTCGCACTGCTCAGCAATACATTCCTCGCAGAAGATGCAGGGGTATCCTCCAAACCCAAAGGCTTTGTAAAATCCGTCATAAAAGGCTGTTTTTTCTATCATGTGGACCGTAGTGTTTACCCAAAGGATGAGATCCTTATAGAAGTGGTGGAAATCTTCGGGAAGATCGTCCGGTCCGAATGACTCATGGCCGGGAACCCCGTCGAACCTGAGGAGAAGGCCAGTCTGGTATTCACCGACCATTGCCCGTGTATCATGAGGAGAAGGAGCATACGGGGGGCAGCCAAAGTGTTTAGCATATCCCTTGCAGCCGAATCGGCACTTGAACCGCACCCAGTCCGAGACGATGACATCTGATGCGGGTATTCTTTTTGTTGTTACCCCTTTTTCGGCTGCTATGGCGGTGAGCTTTGCCAATTCCGTATCCAGACTGAGAATCATCCGTTTCTCTCCCTGGTGGAAGGTGGAGTTCCGGGGATATAGGTTTTCCGGGCATCTTTCCCGTGTTATAGAAATTCAGGCCAGAAGATGCCTACCTGGGTTGCCATCGATTTCAGTTCATCACGGATATCCCTGTCAATCCTCAGTAGGAGAACACCATAGACCACCGATCCCAGGATAACCAGCACAATGAGATATACCAGGTTTTCAACAGGGAACAGAAACCGCATCCCGCCGACAATAAGGGCCATTATTCCACTCGCCGCGATAATGTGCAGGATTGATTTTCTCTCAAATTTCATGGGGATATATTTCCCGAGAACGAAGTATCCGAGAACGGAACTTATCAGAATCGCAATCAGGGTGGCAACGGCTGCCCCGGTTATCCCCATGACCGGGATCAGGAGAACGTTCAGCACGATGTTCACTATGACGATGACCGAAGTGATCCAGAAGGAGTCTTTCGGGTGATCGAGGGAGTTTAAGGTCATCATCTGGAGGTACTGAAACACATAGATGACATAGAGTGGCAGGAGGACCATGAGGGCAAGAGTGCCGGTGGTGAATGCTTCCCCATAAAAATAATAGAGAAGCTTGTCGCCGAGCAACCAGCCACCGACACAGAAGGGGACTGCCAATACAAGGGAGTACGTATACGCCCGTGAGAGGGCAGTTCCAATGATTTCATAGCTTCCTTCTTCATTCCAGCCACTGAATCGTGGAAATAGGACATATTCCAATGCGAGGGCGACAAATACCCCAAGAGAGGCCAGCTGGAGAGCGACACGATAAACACCGACCTCGGAGTTCCCCATGAAATAGCCGATGAGCACTACGTCAATATTCGTCAGGATAAGAATCCCGCTCATGGCAAGAAAGATCCAGAACGAGAAGGTGAACAGGCTCTTTAAGTGAGCCCTGGTAAACATCCGAAAACGCGCTTCAAGATACCGATAATTAAAAAGAAACCCGATTGCAAGGCCTGCGATGAAACCACCAGCAAGACCGGCGATCTGCAGGCCAAAAAAGACGAAGATCACCTGGAGGATGATTCTTGCTAGATTGTTGGCGAGGTTGCTTCCCTGAACCACGCCTGCCTTTCCGAGGCCATAATTTCCCCCTGCTGCTATACCAAATGGCAGATTAACAATGAGGGCGATTACGAGCCACCAGAACAGATCTGAAGCGTTCAGATCAACCAGATAGGGTCGGAAAAGAAACAGAATGACCAGAGAAACGGCAAGGAGAATCAGTCTCAATACTGCCGCTGCTGAGTAGAATTCTTCCTTGTCTTTTCCTTCGCTCATCCTCTTGGCTGCGGCATTCCCCAATCCTCCATCGACTATGAGATTGAAAAGTCCGAAATATGCCAGGAACAGGAAATATGCTCCAAGTATAGATGGCCCAAGAACATGGGCAAAATAGAACGTTGAGAGAAATCCAACCGCAGTGATGGCAATATTCGTGCCGATGTGAATAAGGCTCTGGCGCCTCACCGCTTCCATATTCATAAACTGCTGAAAAAACGCAGGCTTTTTAATCACAACCCTATCATTGTTTGCTGAGGGGATTATTCCTTTTGGAAGATCCCGCAAAAAATGAATCGGAGGAGAAGGAGATCTCCAATTAAAGAATGCCTGCTTTTATATCTTCATTTCCAGGTTTGTTGGGGCCTTCCAAAAGAATTTGAAACCATGACACAAATTACCTAGTAATCTCAATGACCATATCAGTGATTATCAGTTCTTACCGGGGCAATGAATTTCTGATAAAATCATGTATCGAATCGATCAATCTCCAGACGGTTCCTCCTTCTGAAATAATTGTTGTTCTTGACACAAAGGAAGAGAAGGATCTGTTTGCCACGTATCTTGCTGACTCAACCCAAATCCCTATTACCTTTGTTCATTCTGATAAAAGGGGGCTTGCAGCAGCCAGAAACAAGGGGGTTAAGACAAGCATTGGGGACATCATCGCATTCATCGATGACGATGCATTCGCAGAGCCGCAGTGGATACAGGAGATATTGAGGGCCTTCACATCAAAACCATCTGTCGGAGTGGTAGGGGGACCAGTCATCCCTTTATTTGAAGGTCAGACAATTAGTGAAAAGTACTACTGGGTAATCGGGTGTACTTCGGATCGATTCGGTTCTCCACGACCAATAGGATGTAATGTCTCTTTCAGGAGAGAGATATTTGAGTATATCGGTTATTTTAATGAAGATCTGGGTCGCGTGAAAAAAAGATTGGGCGTCGCAGAGGAAACTGAATTGATTCTTAGAATACAAAAGCAATTGCCGTGGTATTCGGTTATTTTTAACGAGCGAGTTCGTGTGTTCCATAAAACCCCAGAAAAAAGAACAAAATTATCTTATTTTATAAAGCGGGCTTACCAAGAAGGATTCGCGAAAGCAATGATCAAAAAGGAATATGAATTGAAAGAAGAGATGAAGTATCTGCGTTATTTCCTGAATCACCTGGATCCCCGGAGCTTCCTTGTCCTGTCCTGCATAGGATGTGGATATCTCACCTGCATTGTGCATATATTTATTGAAGAACACACGTCACCCGAACTGAAAGCCCCATGAAGATTGCCCTGGTCACTCATCGATATTTTCCGAATGTTGGCGGTATCGAGACCCATGTCAGGGAACTAGCCGAGCGACTCTCGAAGGATCATGTGGTCGAAGTACTGACGGCAGATCTTGCCCCTTCCCTGAAATCCACCGAAGTTCTCAATGGTGTGAAGATCACAAGGTTTTCATCCCTGAAATGGGGCAATACCGTCTATTATACCCCCAGGATCCAGTCGTATCTTGAAAAAAACCGGTTCGGTATTATCCACGCCCACAATTACCATGCTCTTCCTGCCCTCTCGGCCGCAAAAGCAGCAGACAATAACCTTGTCTTTACTCCGCATTATCATGGAACGGGCAGCTCCCCTGCAACAAGCCTCCTCCTGCACCCCTACTCCTTCATCGGAACCCATATTTTTACCAAGGCTCGACGGGTTATCTGTGTATCGGAATATGAAAAATCCCTCGTTCACCGCGATTTTAGCGTGGATGCATCCCGCATCTCGGTCATTCCTAACGGGATCCCCCTTGCATCCATCCGGAATGCAGACCCGTTCCCCGATCACCACAATCTCATTTTGTACATCGGTCGGCTCGATCGGTACAAGAATATCGACCTGGTGATTAAGGCAATGCTTTATTTACCGGACTTCTCCTTTTTTATCATCGGAAAATCCGGTAATTACAAAAAAGAATTGCACCACATCATCCAGACACTTCATCTCTCTGACCGGGTAAAAATTCTTGATTCGGTATCCGATGCAGATAAGAACCGCTGGCTCAAGACTTGCTCACTTTTTATCAATCTTTCAGATATAGAAGCCTTCGGCATCACCGTTCTTGAAGCGGTTGCTGCCGAGAAGCCGGTTATTGTCAATAATGCAGGGGGTCTTGCCCAACTGGCTTCGAAATTCAGGCAGGTCTACCCGATTGACAGGAAGGATTACAATAGTGAAGAATCACTACAGGAACTTGCGTCTCTTTTCAGCCTGAAAGCCGGCCATGAATATCAGGAAAACCTCCGGGATTATGAATGGGACGAGATTTTAAAAAAAACCGAAAGAGAATATTTTTTATTGGATGATAATTAAGGAGCAAGTCTTAATATCAGTAAAGCAGGGAAACTTTCGAACGTTTCAAAACACGGTATTATTAATTTCACCATGAAATTTACGTAATCAGTGAAATAAAAAAATGACTTCAGATATTTTGTTTGTTTATTATACTCCTCACCCTTCACATGAAGGGTTTGCCAAGGCAGTGTCGGCAGATTTTCGCTATTATAACAAATTATTCCAATATCCATTTCTGCCAAAAAGTATGACCAGTATGATGAATGGAATGTTATTGCCAAAATATCCAATATATCTATCAGAGGGAGGGGCACCGCTTTCTGTTTTAGCGATTAATAAAATATTATACAAAAAGAGTATCCACGTGAATATTATTGCAGATGAAACGTTTATTTTACTAAGTGAAAAATCACAGAAAAAGGCCGATACGAAATTGAAAATTAATAATTTTGCTCACAAGTTTTCATCACAATTTATCGATGGCGCGATTGCAGTCTCAAAATACGCGAAAGAAACAGCAGAAAAGTGTATTGATGTTCCAATAAAAATAGTCCATCCATTTATTGAAAATGACCTCTATGAGAGGTTATTCCGTGTACATCCAAGAATTCAGGATCATACAATTTTAACAATCGGATACAACAGGCCAAGCAAAGGCATGGATTTGTTAATAAATTCTTTTCAAAAAATAAGAAGTGAGGTAAAAGACGCAGAATTATTCGTTATTGGCGGCGGTTATCCAAAAGAATGGGAAAGTATCGATGGCGTACATATAGAAGGCTTTGTCAACGATTTGGTACCATACTTCATGAAAGCAAGTCTCTATGTTCAACCATCAATGGCAGATACGTTTCCAGTATCAACATTGGAAAGTTTGAGAGCTGGGTTACCGACTATCGTTACCGAACATACTGGAACGAAAGAGGTGATTCAAAATCTTGGAAATGCCTATATTCGCAAAGTTGATTCAGAAGACATAACAAAAGGGATTATGCACTATTTTGATCTCCAGCCCGGCGTGAAGGAACATTTATCAGAAAAGGCCAAAGAGATCTCAAAACCTTTCTCACAGCAAAATATGTGCCACCTCTTTCAAGCTGAATTTAACCAATTAATAGATGAAATCTCATAATAACAAAATTTTAAAGACATCCTTTTTTTAATTTGAGAACAGTAAAAAAATGAAAGGTCAGTGTTTCATTAGACCCTTTTTCGGAAGATTGTGTCATTAGCCACAATCAGAATAGTTTCTTTATAACCATATCCAGCTCAATTGAGTGAAAAAGCATATATCTCATTATTTCTTGGTCCCTGACCTTCCTTTTCATCTGAATATTTTTCCGATATTCCAATGTATTTTTTATATTTTTAATATCCCACAGAATCGCCCGACAGAACGCCAAAAAATAATGATAATTCCTTTGAAAAAAAGCATCTGCCATACTATGAGTGATTTCAAATAAAATAGTGAGGGGAAGAATCCATAATAAATTTTTAAGAGTATAATTTTTTATCAGTACCCTGTTTCGATTCTTTACGACGAGAAAATATTTATTCGGATTAAAAAATCCTGCCGTTTTTGATCCCTTATGGTAACATATTGATCGGGAACAAAAGACTACTCTAAAACCAAGAAGCCGAGCTTCCCAGGCTAAATCAACATCGTCGTGGTAAGCAAACAAATGTTTATCGAAAAATTCCCGGCAGTTTTTTTCTTGTATGAATGCCTTTGATATCAATACACAGGCACCACTTGCATAGAAAAAACCTGTTGTCTTTAACTGATCAAAATGACCGATGTCTTCTTCATACTCCCCCCTTGCTTTTGTTGCACCAAAGATATCACACATTATTCCGGTGTTGTCTATCTTTTTTGTTGAATAATTCATAATTTTTGGTTGTATTAGCGCGATACGTTCATCGTTTTGGATACTTTCGACTAATATGCTTAAAAAATTGGGATCAACAACTGTGTCATTATTTAACAGTAAAATAAAATCTGGATTAAGGGTTTTCAGAGCGTAATTAATTCCAATATTATTACCTTCAGCAAATCCAAAGTTTTGCTCATTTTTTATCAATACAATTTTTTTGTCCAGGTGGCTTTTTTCAATTCCATCTTTGCCAATTTTTCTTCCTTCGGATTCCTCTTTTGAAGATTCAATAATGTTTATTGGTTTATTTATCGAATCATACTCAAAAAATGATGATTCCACCCAAATATCACCTGCACAATATGCCCTTATTTTTTGAAGGGAATTATCCTTAGAGCCATTATCTACGAGGATAACCGCATAATTAGGATATTTCATTTGGAAGACAGATTCCAGACACTCTATCGTATCTTGCCAACCATTCCAATTGAGGATGACGATAGCAACAAGAGGGGGCATTTTCAATCTCTATCATTGGAGTGATATTCTCTATTACAACTTTCTTTGTTAAAGTACCAACGTTTACTCATGATTTTAACTCTCATGAATGTGCCTATTTTAAAGAAACACGATAATAAGTATTGGAAAGAATTGAAAATTTTTATTTAGTCTCTAAAAAAGAAGTGGATCGTCTAAATGTTCTTCACATTCCCGCCGAATTTGCTCCTTAGTGATATCAATGTTCTGAAATCCCAACCTAGTTTCAATATTTCTTTTACTTAATCGGTCTCTTCTATCAATTCTTCTTTTGATAGCGATTGCCGGATCCGCCATCGCCCAATGAACTCCATATATCAAATGAGGGGAGGGTATGGCGTTTTTACCGCGGACATAACTTCCCAATCTTCTAATTATATTTTTTCTTGCTAACAAATGACACCCAGGTTGCCATTCTATTTCTAAACCTGAATGTACGATAATAGGTTTAACATAACTGGAATTCACACCAGTAGTAACATTTGGGTCACCATGGCGACGCTGAAATATTGCCGGCAAATCAGGATTTAGATCATTGTCATTTCTATGACGGTACACCTGCCATAATTGTACATTAAAAAGATTGTATTTTAATTCGTTTTCAAGAATATCTCGAATATTTATATAAAAAGGCAGTGAGAAAACAAATTCATCGCTGTCAACAACAATGACCCAATCTGAGTCAATCGACCGATATATTGAGTTAATTTTTTCAATTTTTAATATGTCATCAAGTTTATCCGGAAATCTAACAGGGACAATCCGGACATTTTCATATTCCTCGGCAATTTTCTGTGTATTATCAGTCACCTCCTCGTCAAGCAGTATGTGTATTGTATCTGCATAAGAATAATGGTTTAAAAAAAATGGGGCTAACATCGCCTCATTATACCACATTGTAATGATATCAATTTTCATTATACTTACCCCTTTTAATTAAATTTAGTGGTATTCTAGCCATCAAATCACTTTCCTTTTAGGGGTTCTATTGTTATCTATTGGGAGGAGTCATATGTATTTTTTTTAAAGGGAATGATTATACATGATATAATAAAAAAGAGAGATTAAAGTAGAAAAAAATTCTTATAATTCGACTGGTCACAGCAGGCAAAAAGGAATGAAAAAATTCATTAAAAGGGATAAAATTAAAGGTAAAAGAAGTTTCTTGAGGGACTAGAGATGATAAAAAACATCAAAGAGTATTTAAGATTAATAAATGATTTATGGCGAATAGAAGGATATGATATTTTGATGAAATTAGATCTATTTAAATCTTATTTAAAAATAGATTTTTTAACAAAATTTAGTAATAAACCCATCATTGAATTAAATATTCTTAATAGAAAAATTTCTTATTTTAATAATTTTATTTTTAAAATTGCATTTCATGAAATATTTATTAAACAGGAGTATAAAGATTTCAAACCAGATAACGATTCACCATTAATATTTGATTGTGGTGCTAATGTTGGTCTTGCAACTATTTATTTTAAAAAATTTTATCCAAATTCCAAAATATTTGCTTTCGAACCAGATGAAGAAATTTTTGCATTATTGAAAAAAAACACTATTCAAAATAGTCTCGATAATGTGAATATTTTTAACTTAGCATTATCGGATTCTAAAGGGGTTAAGAATTTTTTTTATGACGAGAATAGAAAAACATCTAATATAGGATCTGGAAGTTTAATTGAAGAGAGAAACCCAAAAAATAGAAAAAATGTTGAAACTGGTATCCTTTCCGAATATATCGGTAACCAAATGGTGGATTTCGTAAAAATGGACATAGAAGGATCTGAATATTCAGTAATCAACGAATTAGCAAATTCCAATAAATTAAAAAATATAAAAGAACTGACAGTAGAATATCACCATAAAATCGGTAAAGAAAAATCAAAATTTAGTGAATTTCTTCGAATTTTTGAAATGAATGAATTTGAATATCAAATACGGTCAAATTTTTTAGGAAAAAATGAATTCCAAGATATTTTGATTTACTTTTTTAGGGCATTAAATGGATAAATAACCCACCTTAATCCAATGGCAACTTTTAGGATATCATTATTCACCAAGATTTACATTCGAACCAAAGCAATAAATGGTTCTTAAAGCTAAAAAATTGAATAAATTATGAAATATTTCATTACAGGTGGTGCTGGATTTATAGGAAGTAACCTTGTAGACCGGTTGCTAACCAAAGAAAATGAAGTAATTGTATATGATAACTTTTCCACAGGGTTTACGGAATTCCTGAAAAAGGCCATAAAAAATCCTTCTTTCACCCTGATCGAGGGAGATATTCTGGACCAGGACCGTCTGTCCAACGCGATGGCAGGATCTGATTTTATCTTTCATCTTGCCGCAAATGCTGATGTCAGGTTTGGTACAGACCATCCATCGAAAGACCTCAAGCAGAATACGATTGCAACCTTCAACGTACTCGAAGCGATGAGGGAAAACACCATTAAAAAAATCGCATTTTCATCGACTGGATCGATATATGGCGAAGCAAAAGTTATACCCACCCCAGAGGATGTCCCGTTCCCTGTCCAGACTTCCCTCTATGGGGCATCAAAACTGGCATGTGAGGGACTGATCACCGCCTATTGCGAAGGATTCGGGGTTCAGTCATGGATATTCAGGTTTGTATCCATTCTTGGTGAAAGGTATACCCATGGGCATGTCTATGATTTCTATAAACAGCTCCTCTCCCATCCGGAGTATCTTGATGTGCTGGGAGATGGACATCAGAAAAAATCTTATTTATACGTCCAGGACTGTATCAATGCGATGCAATGGGCAATCGAGAATTCGCATGAAAAGGTGAACATTTTCAATCTAGGTACAGATGAGTACTGCGAAGTGAATGATTCGATCCGATGGATATGTGAGTACCTCGGCTTGGAGCCGAGACTAAGGTATACGGGTGGAGAACGCGGATGGATTGGTGATAATCCGTTCATTTTTCTCGATTGTCATCGGATCCGGTCATTAGGATGGACCCCTTGCCATTCAATACATGATGGAGTCATCAAGACCCTCCAATATCTCAAGAACAACCGATGGGTGCTGGAACGACGATGATAAAAAAAAAACAAGCTGGTTTTAATTACCGGAGCAACAAGAGGCCTTGGACTTCTTATCGCAAAAAAATTCTGGAATGCTGGCCACGACCTGGTAATCCTCTCACGGAGTGGCCCTGATCTTGACCAGATTTCATCAGATTTCAGAGTGAGTTGTGGAGTGGGGCAGAGAGTACACCCATATTTATTTGATTTGAAAAATATCAATCTGATTCCAGAATTAATTGAAGAGATCAGAGATGCGGCCGGGATGCCGGATATTGTAGTGAATAATGCAGCTGTCCAGGGACCTATTGGTCCGCTCCAGACAAATGATTGGGAAGAATGGCAGACTTGTATAGAAGTATGTCTGCTAGCACCAGTGAAAATCTGCCAGGAAGTCTTACCTGGAATGGTCATAAACAACTATGGTAGGATCATAAATATATCAGGAGGCGGAGCGACTGGTCCGCGTCCGAACTTTTCAAGCTATGCTACTGCGAAGTGCGGACTTGTCAGGTTTTCAGAAACAATTGCACATGAGATGTCCCCCTATAATATTACTGTCAATTGTGTATCACCGGGTGCGATGAAGAGTGAATTAACAAGAAAGATTCTAGATGCAGGGATCAATTTAGTCGGGCAAAAGGAATATGAGGTGGCAAGAAGACTCGTCGAAGACAATCCCCACACCGAAATTAAGGCCGCAGATCTTGTATTCTCCCTGACAACAGAGCCATTTTCGGGAATAACTGGAAAATTATTGAGTGCAGTTTGGGATCCATTCAATGATATTCCAAAAAATTTTACAAAGGTAACAGGGACTGATGTGTACACATTACGTCGCATTGTCCCAAAAGACAGGTACCTGGAGATTTGAGGATGACTTTGAAAGTAGGAATTATAGGATGTGGACGAATAGGGCATAAGAGAGCAGAGTCACTTCCACAGGGATATTTGAAAGCTGTTGCTGATATTTCAGAAGAGTCCGCTCGTCGCTTGAGTTGCCTATACGCAGGTGTTGATTATTCCCGAGACTGGAGGGCGATTACTAGGAATAATGAGATTGACATGGTAATCGTTTCCACTACAAATAACTCCCTTGCAGAAATTACCCTTGCAGCAGTGGAATCTGGAAAACACGTGCTGGTTGAGAAACCCGCTGCACGAAATTATCGTGAACTAGATCCTGTTCTGAAAGCCGCCGAAAATAACGAAGTCAAGGTTACAATCGGCTATAACTTACGGTTTCATCCGTCTTTCATGAAAATAAGGGAAATAGTAGGTGATGGTATCCTTGGCAATCTGATGTACATCAGGGGAAGATATGGCCACGGAGGAAGACTTGGATATGAAAAAGAATGGCGGGCAGATCCGATGATTTCCGGGGGGGGAGAACTCCTTGATCAAGGTGTTCACCTCATTGACCTTTCTAGATGGTTTCTAGGTGATATCATCGAAGTTGAGGGAGAATATCATACTTATTTCTGGAAAATGCCTGTGGAAGACAATGCATTTTTACGATTGAAAAATAAAAACGGTCAACTCGCCTGGCTCCATGCCAGCTGTACTGAATGGAAAAACACATTTTCTTTTGAAATTTTCCTTGAAAAGGGAAAGCTCCAAGTCGATGGATTAGGGGGGAGCTATGGTGCTGAGCGTCTCACCTGTTACCAAATGCTACCACAGATGGGTCCACCTAATACAACAATCTGGGAATATCCTTTCCCTGATCCCTCATGGAAGATAGAATTTGATCAGTTCGAGCATATAATCCGGACAGATGCCGAACCAGCCCCAAGTCTTTCAGATGCAAGAGAAATATTGAAAATTGTTGACAAAATATACGGAGAAGGTCCATGATAATTACCCGTAGCCCCCTTCGTATCTCTCTTGGTGGGGGAGGAACCGATCTCCCTTCATATTATCGAAAACATGAAGGATTTCTGATATCTGCAGCAATTGACAAGTATGTCTACATCACGCTCCATGATACGTTCCAGAAGGAGATTATCATCAAGTACTCTCAAAGTGAGCGTGTAAGGAATAAACAGGAGATCCAACATCCAATCATCAGAGAGGCATTAAATCTCCTCAATATAGATTCAGAAAACTTTGAACTGGCGAGTATGGCGGATATTCCTGCAGGAACAGGGCTTGGTTCTTCAGGAAGTTTTACCTGTGCACTTTTAAAGGCACTCCATACTTACAACAAGACGGTAATAAAACCTGATGACCTTGCAGAAGAAGCTTGTCATATTGAGATTGATATTTTAAGAGAGCCTATCGGAAAACAGGACCAGTATATTTGGTAGTGTACACGAAGTGATGTAAAATTGGAAAAGGCCCTGTATCCTACTCAGTTTAGGCAACAGGAGAATACAGGGCATGGATCTAAAGGAAGTCGTACTAAATTATCTTACCGATAACGACGAA
>Ga0209604_1000221_pt1 | contig 56555 bp, 59 predicted proteins | sample AD_UKC097_MetaG_FD_184405 | JGI IMG/M metagenome (GOLD analysis project Ga0209604, IMG submission 184405) | Active sludge microbial communities of municipal wastewater-treating anaerobic digesters from USA - AD_UKC097_MetaG (SPAdes) (version 2) | ecosystem: Engineered > Bioreactor > Anaerobic >...
CGTGGTTCGAATCGCCGTGTCTTGAAGTCCGGTGTTACGGGGGAAATCCGGCGAGAGAGGCAGGGAAACGGACCCTGAAAGGTTTTTTTGCCGTCGATTCGGGTTGACAAGCCCTTTTCCCTGTGGTACGGCTTTCACCGACATACCGCTTGGATCCCGCAGACGGGACCGAGACGGCACCCATGCCAGAAGAACCCATCCGCGAACAACTCAAAGGATGCGCTCCTTCCGGCGTCGCCCACGCCCCTCGCAGGATCCAGGACAGAGAACGAAGGGGAAGAAGGCGTGCCGGAGAAAAGGGACACCATCGCCATCATCGGGCTCGGGAAAGTGGGGGCCGCCATGGGGCGGCTTCTTCGATCCGCCGGGTACACCATCGCCGCCGTTGCCGGCTCCTCCAGGGAGAAAGTGCTCCGGAACCTCGAATTCACTGGGGGCGCCGTCTGCGAGGACCCGTCCGAGGCGGCCGCCCTGGCGGAATGCGTCCTCATCACCACCCGCGACGACGCCATCGCCTCCGTGTGCGGGCGGATCTCGAAAAGCGGCGCCGTGGGACCGGGGAAAAAGGTCGTCCACATGAGCGGGGCCGGGGGGCTCGACCTTCTCGAGGAGGCCGCCCGGGCGGGCGCCTCCGTGGCGAGCATCCACCCCATCCAGGCGTTCGCCAGCGTGGAGGACGCCGTCTCCTCCATTCCGGGAAGCACCTTCGGGATCACGGCGGACGAGGCCGTCCGGGACTGGGCGGTCCGTTTCGTCCGGGATGTGGGGGGGGTGCCCTTCTTCGTCCCCGAATCCAGGAAGGCGCTTTACCACGCGGCGGCCTGCGTCGCCTCGAATTATCTCGTTGCGCTGATGCACATGGTGGCCGAGATCGCCGGGACCATGGGGATCGACGAGCGGGAGGCGATCCGGGCCTACTGGCCGCTGGTCCTGGGAACGATCCGGAACATCGAGAAGCATGGAACCGTCCATGCCCTCACCGGCCCCATCGCCCGGGGAGACGCCGGAACGGTGGAGCGTCACATCCGGGCCTTCGGCGATCTGATTCCCCGTTATCTGGAGGTTTACCGCGTACTGGGCGACATCGCCGCGGACGTGGCAGAAAAGAAGCAATCCGTCACCCCGGAAAAGGCGGAAGCCATCCGATCCATTCTGAAAGGGAGGAAAAAGGAATGAGCAAGGAAGTCAAACTGAATCCCGTGACGCTGTCGGTCATCGGGAACATGAAACGGAAGGGACAGAAGATCACCATGCTGACGGCCTATGATTACCCCACCGCCGCCGTCGTCGACGAGGCCGGGGTGGACCTGATCCTCGTGGGGGATTCCCTCGGGATGGCGGTCCTCGGCTACGACAGCACCCTTCCCGTCACCATGGAGGACATGATTCACCACACCAGGGCCGTCGCGCGGGCGGTGAAGCGGGCCATGGTCATCGCGGACATGCCGTTCATGTCCTACCAGATCTCTCCGGAGGACGCCCTGCGGAACGCGGGCCGGCTGATGAAAGAAGCCAACGCCCACGCGGTGAAGCTGGAAGGCGGCCGTGAATTCGCGGAAGCGGTCCGGCGGATGGTGGCGTCGGGGATTCCCGTCATGGGGCACCTCGGGCTCACCCCCCAGTCGGTCCATCAGCTCGGGGGATACAAGGTCCAGGGGAAGGAGGAAAGCGCGGCCAGAAGAATCCTGGAGGACGCGAAAATCCTCGAGGAAGCGGGGGCATTTTCGCTGGTCCTCGAGTGCGTGCCCGCCGGCCTGGGGGAAGAGATCTCGAAGGCCCTGCGCATCCCGACGATCGGGATCGGCGGCGGCGTCCACTGCGACGGCCAGGTCCTGGTGGTCCACGACATGCTCGGCATGTTCGAACGGTTCACGCCCAAGTTCGTGAAAAAGTACGCCGCCCTGAACACGGCCATGAGAGAGGCCGTCGGCCAATACGTCGAAGAGGTCCGCCAGGGCCTGTTTCCCGGCAAGGAACACTCGTTCTGACGGCGAGGCGGGGACACGGTCAGATTTCCGTCAGACCCCCCTCCCGGTACATCCGCACTGCGTCCCGGACGCTGCCGGAGGCCCCCTGAAGGATGCGGATTCCCGCATCCTTCAGGACCCCCGTCGACTTTCTCCCGATGTGGCCCGTGACCACGGCATCCACTTGTTTACCGGCTACGAGATTCCCGGTAGCCGTTCCCCTGGTCACTCACTGCATGCTTCTGCCCTGGTTTTCCACGGCCTCGTACTCCAGGGTCTCGGGATCCACGATCAGATAATAACGGCACCGGCCGAACCTGGGGTCGACAAGGTCCTCCAGCCCCGGACCGGTGGATGACACGGCGATTTTCACGGCAATCCTCCGCATTTTTTGTCGCAAAGGCTATCATGAACGCCCGGCTTCGGCAATAAGTTATAAACATCGAGAATGGTTTGTTCTTTTTCGATTTTTCTGCTATATTTCTTGACAGGGCGCGCAACTGCCTCTATGAGTGAAATTTTACATTTACCGAAGCGGAAAGTATTCAAACCCTTATGACGACGATAGACGATTCACTGAAGTCCCTTGCGGATATGAAAGTCAACGAGAGAGGAACCATCGTGGAGATCCGGGGGGGGGAGGCTTTTTCGCGCCGCCTGGAAGCCATCGGCATGGTTCCGGGAAAAACGATCCTGAAAACCAGCGCGGTTTCCTCAAGGGGTCCGGTGACCATCGAGATCGACCGGGCCTGCCTGGCCCTGGGATACGGCATGGCCGAAAGGGTTCTCGTGAGGGTCAACGGGAGCACCCGATGAAAATCCTCCTCATGGGGAATCCCAATGTGGGGAAAAGCGTCCTTTTCTCCCGTCTCACCGGCGTCCACGTAATCTCCTCCAACTATCCCGGAACCACCGTCGGATACACCCAGGGCTACCTGAAGGCCCACGGCCGGAAATCGGAGGTCATCGACGTCCCCGGCTGCTACACCCTCGATCCGAGTTCGGAGGCGGAACGGGTGGCCTCCGAAATGCTCGAAACGGGCGACGTCATCATCAACGTGGTCAACGCCACCAACCTGGAGCGGAACCTCTACCTGACCCTCCAGCTCCTGGAACGGAACGTTCCCGTGGTGGTCGCCCTCAACATGTGGGACGACACCCGGCACCGGGGGATCGACATCGATCCCGGACTCCTCTCGGAACTCCTGGGGGTGCCCGTCATTCCCACGGCGGCCATCTCCGGGCAGGGAATCCTGGAGCTGGTGGAAGCCCTTCCCGGGGCGCGGCCCGGGGGTCACCCCCCCAGGACCCGGGACGAACGGTGGTCCCAGGTGGGGAAAATCGTCGTCCGGGTCCAGCAGATCTCCCACAAGCACCACCGCTGGTTCGAGAGGCTGGAAGACTGGAGCGTGAAGCCCCTCTCGGGATACTTCATCGCCGCCGTCGTTCTCGCCCTTTCCTTTTTCGTGATCCGGTTCATCGGGGAATCGCTCATCGCGTATGTCTTCAACCCTTTTTTTCAGAATCTCTGGCTTCCCGTCCTGGAACGGTTCAGCGCGTTCCTCGGGAGCGGGGGCGTCCTCCATGACATCCTCATCGGAAGAAAGGTGAACGGCGCCATCGATTTCGTCCAGTCCTTCGGGGTCCTGTCCAGCGGTCTGTACGTCTCGTTCGCCATGGTGCTCCCGTACATCGCCTCCTTCTATCTGGTCCTCGGCCTCCTGGAAGACTCGGGATACCTTCCCAGGCTCGCCATCCTCATGGACAGGACCATGCACCGGATCGGCCTCCACGGATTCGCCATCATCCCCACCCTTCTCGGCCTGGGGTGCAACGTCCCGGCCATCCTGGCGACGAGGATCCTGGAAAGCAAGCGGGAACGGTTCATCGCGTCGACCCTCGTGGCCATCGCCATCCCCTGCGCCTCCCTCCAGGCGATGATCCTCGGCCTCGTAGGCGGCAAGGGCGCCGGCTATCTGCTCATCGTTTACGGAACCCTTCTCCTGGTGTGGGTCCTCCTCGGCATGATCCTGAACCGCTTCATGAAGGGAGGAAGCCCGGAACTCCTCATCGAGATCCCCCCCTACCGCATCCCGCCGTGGAACCTGCTGCTCCAGAAGCTCCGGATGCGGATCCGGGGATTTCTCGCGGAGGCCGTTCCCTTCGTCCTCGCGGCGGTCCTGGTGGTCAATCTCCTTTACCTGACGAACCTGTTCGGCCTCCTGGCGCGGCTGGTGGCGCCGGTGGTGACCGGCATCCTCGGCCTCCCCGCCGAGGCCATCACGGCGCTCCTCATCGGGTTTCTCAGGAAGGACGTCGCCATGGGCATGCTCGGCCTGCTCCAGCTGAACGGCAGGGAACTCGTCGTCGGCAGCGTCGTTCTCGCCATGTCCTTCCCCTGCGTCGCCACCTTCATCGTCCTGTGGCGTGAGCTGGGGCTCAAGGACCTCCTGAAATCAACGGCCCTCATGATCCTTTCCGCCGTCGCGGCGGGCGGAATCCTGAACGCCGCCCTGTCCCGGCTGGGGATTGAATGAGCAGGGGGAAATTCCGTACCATGGAATGCGGCAAACCACAGGAAGAAACGACGTCCGAACTTTCCCTTCGAACGGCCACGGCCCTGGACATCCTGAAGGACGGGGCGACGAACTTCCTCGTGAACGGCGACATGAACATGGCCGCGGCCATCGCCTTCTACTTCATTCTCTCCATCGTCCCCCTGCTCATGCTCACCATCTTCATCGCCGGGTTCGTCTTCGGGTCGAACCCCCATTTCGTGGACGACCTCACCCGGCTCATCCAGAGCTTCCATCCCTATTTCTCCGGGGACATCCTCCGGTACTTCGACGAAATCCAGAAAAACATGAAGGTCATCGGTTCCATGGGGATCATCCTCCTCACCTGGTCGTCCTCCCTCATCTTCGATTCCGCCCAGACGGCCATGAACGTCATCTTCCGGGTGGAAAAACCCCGTAACTTCCTCATGTCCAAGCTGACCGCCATCGCCATGATCCCCGTGGGGTGGGTCATGATGTTTCTCATCATCGGGGTGACCTACCTGGGCGCCGTGATGGCGAAGCATCCCATGATCCCCGGCTCGGCAGCGAGCACTTTCGGCGCCTCCCTTCTGGACATCGTCTTCAGGATCCTCCTGCCTTTCCTCATCACCATGCTGTTCTTCTCCCTCGTTTACAAGATCATCCCGTCGGGAAAGATCTCCTGGGGGAACGCCCTCTCGGGAGGGGCCCTTTTCGCCTGCCTGACCGAAATCAGCAAGCACGTCTTCACCTGGTACATCTCCAACTATTCCCGGTACCACCTGATCTACGGGTCCCTCGAGACGGTCATGATCTTCATCATCTGGGTGTTCTACGTGGGAGTGATCCTTCTTCTTTGCGCCGAGTTCGTCGCCTCGTACCGGAGGCGGGATCTCCTTCTTCTGGAAAAGATGTTTCTCGCCCCGGGGGGGGAGCGATGAAGGACCAGGAACGGCTTTTGCGAAGATTCGGAAGGGTGTACCGGACGGACGCCTTCGTTTTCCGCGAGGGGGAGCGGGGCCGGGAGATGTACTACATCCTCTCGGGAAGGATCCGGGTGGAAAAGTGCACGGGACCGATCCGGAAGATCCTCGCCGAAATGGGGCCCGGAGAATATTTCGGGGAGATGGCCCTCCTCGCCGACATGCCCCGGACCGCTTCCGCCGTGGCTGTCGAGGACAGCATCATCGCCGTCATCGACGAGGAGACCTTTCACCGGCTGCTCCTCCAGAGCACGGGCGTCTCTCTCCTCTTCCTCCGGGAATTCTCCCACCGCCTGAAAAACACCACGGAGGCCCTGGAGGACCTGAGCGGGGAGTGGATGACGCTCTTCACGATCCTCTATCTCACGAGGGAATGGCCTTTTCCTTCCTGCGATGCGGCCCTGGCGGACCTCGCCCGCCGCACCGGCCGGGAAGTTCCCGAGATCGGAGAGATTCTCGCGGAGCTGGAACGGGAAGGCGTCATCGAAATGCGGGAGGGGGAGATCACCGCGTTCCACCCCGACAGGACCGGCCGGTACCTCGATCCCCGGGGAAAGAACGGGTGAGCCTGTTCGTCCCGGACCGGCGGGATCAGCAGGGCAGGTCCTTCAGGAAAACGATCTTGTCGTCCCCGGAACGGTAGTATTCCTCCAGCACGGCGGCGACCGCGTAGCCGTTCTTCCTGTAGAAGGACCGGGCCGGATGGTAGGGCGGCGTGGACGACGTCTCCACGTAGATCTTCCGCCCCCCCCTGTCGCCGATGTTTTTCTCCATGAAGGAAAGAAGGGCCTTTCCGACCCCCTGTTGCGACACCCCCTCGTCCACGGCGATCCAGTAGAGATCGTACCGGTCGTCGGTCATGGGGATGGCGCCGAAGCAGATGTAGCCCTCAAGCCCTGACGGGGAATAGAACCCGTAGGTCTCGTACCCGCTTTCCATCCCTTTGCTGAAATAGTCGTCCAGGACCTCCAGGGCCACTTCCACTTCCATCCGATTGAAAACGTTCCGCTGCAGGAGGATTACGCGGATCCTTTCCCTGTCTTCCGGCGTCACCGGTTTGATGGTCATGTCAGGCTCTCCTGAGAACGGCGTCGAGCAGATTTCCCACCAGGGAACGGTAATCCGTCCCCCGGGCCGCCGCGGCGGCGGCGAATCCCGCGTCGGGGCTGAGGCAGGGATTGGCGTTGACTTCCAGGACCCGGGGGATCCCGTCCGGCCCCAGGCGGAGGTCCACCCTTCCGTAGTCCCGGAGGGAGAAGAGATCGAAGCACGCCCGGGCCGTCTTCCCCAGAAGGCTCACGAGATCCCCGGAAAGCTCCGGGAACACCCGGTTCGTGTGGTTGTATTCGAAGGAGGCGGGGTCCCACTTGGCGCGGTACCCGACGATCCGGAACAGATCCTTCGGGAAGGAGGAGAAATCGATTTCCGCCGGGGGGAGCACCTCCGGCTCGGGAAAGCCGATGAGGGAAATGTTGAACTCCCTCCCCTCGACGTATTCCTCCACGAGCACGTCCCCGAAACGGTTCAGGAACCCGTTCAGGGCGCCCTGGAGGGACGGCTCGTCCCGGAACACCGACTCCTGGTCGATGCCGATGCTCCCGTCCTCCAGGCGCGGCTTCACCAGGACGGGAAACCGGAGGGCGGACAGGTCCGGCAAGGCCCCCCCGGCCGCGCGGGCGGAACGGGGGGTGGGAATCCCCGAGGCCTCGAGCAGCTTCTTCGACAGGATTTTGTCCGTGGAAATCGTGAGCGCCGTCGACGGCGATCCGGTGAAAGGAATGCCCATGAGTTCGAAGACGGCTGCGGGGTGCCCGGCGAACCGGGGGTCTTCGTCCACCGTTTCGCACAGGTTGAAGACGGCCCGGGGACGGATGGCGTCCATGATCCGGAGAAACTCGCCCAAGTCCCTCGTGAAGGGAATCCGGTAGGGGGTGTGGCCCAGCTCCCGCAGGGCCTTCTCGACGGCATCCGCCTGGACGAGGACGTCCTCGGAGGACGCGGAGAAAACGTAATCCCCGCTTGCGGGGACATTGTGGACAATGCCGATCCGGTGGGCTTTCATACATCCTTTTCCGTTGACGGGATTTCAGCGATACCGGGCCAGGGCCGCGGCCAGGATGCCGCCGATGAGATCCTTATAGGAGATCCCGACCCGCTGCGCAAGGATGCAAAGATCGGAATGGACGGGATGGAGGCCCGCCAGGGGATTCACCTCGACGAAATGGGGCACTTCCCGCCCGTCGGAACGGAGGTCCACCCGCCCCCCGTCGCGGCACCCGAGGGCCTTCCAGGACGCCAGGGCCGTGTCCATGGCCCGGAGGGCCTCCCCGTCGCCGGCGAGGCGGTACTCCACGACGGTCTCGTATTCCTTCTTGTTGTGGTAGGAGTAAGCACCCGGTTCTGCGCCCCCCTTGAGGAACACCTCGAGGGTCCCCAGGGCCCGGGCGTCCTTCCCGTTCCCGACGATCCCCACGGTGAACTCCCGGCCGGGGAGGAAGGTTTCCACGAGAACGGGCTGCCGGTGTTCCCGGAGCATCTGCGAGCAGACTTCCCGGAGATCCTCCGCCGTCTCGATCCGGGAACGGGCGCTGATGCCCTTGCCCGTCCCCTCCGCCACGGGCTTGGCGAAGAGGGGGAGCGGGAGATCCACCGTCGCAATGTCATCGGGTTCCGAGACGACGACGAAGGGCGCCGTAGGAATCCCGCTGTCCCGGATCACGTGCTTCGCCATCCCCTTGTGAAGGGTGAGGGTGAGAACCAGGGGGTCGGAGAAGGTGTAGGGGATGTCGTATGCCTCGAGGAGGGCCGGGACCTGGGCTTCCCGCCCGAACCCGGCCACTCCCTCGGCGATATTGAAAACGAAGTCCCAGCGGTCGCCCCGGGAGAGGCGGCCCACCAGGCTCTTCACATGCCCGATCCGGTCCGTTTCGTGGCCCAGTTCCCGGAGGCTTCCCTCGATGGCCTCGATGGTGTCCTCCCGGTCGAACTCGGCCGCATCCTCGTCGCTCATCCCGAGGGCGACGTAGTCGGACTTGAGATCGTAGGTCAACCCGATCCTCACGGCTCAGTGGGACCTCATGGAGTAATTTCCGTCCCCGAGGGGTTCGCCGAAGTCGTTCCCGTCGTGGTAACGGTAAGTCCCCCCTTCGTAATTCCTGAGGACGAGATCGTTCCCTTCCCTGCCGACCACATACTCCGGCATGATGGGGATCTTCCCGCCGCCGCCGGGGGCGTCGATGACGTAGGTCGGAACGGCGAAGCCGCTCGTGAATCCCCGGAGCGCCCGGAGAATCTCGACGCCCTTTTCCACGGGGGTCCTGAAATGGGAGGACCCCACGATGGGATCGCACTGGTACAGGTAGTAGGGCCGCACGCGGATCCTGACGAGGCCCTGGACGAGCCTGCGCATGGTGTCCGGGTCGTCGTTGATCCCCGCCAGGAGGACCGTCTGGCTCTGCAGGGGAATGCCCCCGTCGGCGAGCCGCCGGCAGGCTTCCGCCGTCTCGGGCGTCAGCTCGTCGGGATGGGTGAAGTGGATGCTGATCCACAGCGGATGGTACCGCTTCAGCATCCGGACCAGGGCAGGGGTGATCCTCTGGGGAAGCACCACCGGGGCCTTGGTCCCGATTCTCAGGACCTCCACGTGGGGGATCTCCCGGAGCTTCGAGAGGATCCACTCCAGCTTGTCGTCAGGCAGTGTCAGCGGATCGCCTCCGGAGATGAGCACGTCCCGCACCGCCGGCGTCGCGGCGATGTAGTCGATGGCCGCCTGCCAGCGCTCCCGGGTCGGCACCCGCTTGTTCCTTCTCCCCACCATCCGGGACCGGGTGCAGTACCGGCAATAGGTGGAGCAGAAGTCCGTCGCGAGGAAGAGAACCCGGTCGGGGTAGCGGTGAACGAGTCCGCACACGGGGCTGTCCCCCTCCTCGTGAAGGGGATCCTCCTCCTCACCCAGGGAATGGATCCGCTCGTCGATGACCGGAATGACCGCCTTCCGGATCGGCTGGAACGGGTCGTCCGCGTCGAGAAGGGCCGCGTAGTAAGGGGTCACCGCAAAGGGGAGCGCCCCCTCCGGATGGCGGAGGGCCTGCCGTTCCCGGTCGGTGAGCCGCACGATCTTCTCCAGCTCGCAGGGGCTGCCGATGGTATGGCGGATCTGCCAGTGCCAGTCGTTCCATTCCCGGTCCGTCGCCCCGGGAAAAAACTTCTCCCTGAAGCGCAGCGACTTCTCGCCCGCCGGAACGGTTTTCAGTGCATGGGTTTTCTTCTGGGGGGAAAGGGACGTTCCCGTTTCCGTTCTGGAAATGGAAACCTGTTGTATTGCGGCCCCTATCCCGGAAATTGCGACGAACGGCCCCGATTTACCTGGAGGTTCGTCTTCTTCGACGTTTTTCCGGGAACCGGGAGGTTCGACTTCTTCCATAATGGCGGTGTCATTGGCCATTTTTCCGACTGTCCTCCTTCGTTTCGCCTTGCGGCGTATTGACCCGGGACCCCGCCCCCCTCCTGACCTGAAGGAAACCCCGGGAGGAAACTACTTGTTCTTTTCCACCACCTCGCAGGAAAGGACGTTGATCAGAAAGTCGCCGTCCAGTTCCTCCACGACGCCCGTCACCCTGACGGTCTTTCCCGTCTTGTCGAAGACCTCCGCGCCTTTTTCGCCCTCGAGGACTTCATAGACGGTTCCGTCGTCGGTCACGATCTGGGAATCCTCGTTCACCGTTCCCGTGATGGTCACCGGTTCCGCCGCCCACAGGGTCTGCACCCCCGCGAACAGAAGAAAAACCGGAAGAACGACCGACAGCATCCTGCCTATGGAAACCTTCACCGGTGAACGGTCCTTTCCGTCGATTTTGTTCCTATATTTATGCAACTGCCGTACCAGAAACACAAGTCTTCGTCATCCCTGCATTTAGCGGAAAGGGGCTTTTTCCGGGTGGAACCGAAAATTCCGATTGTCCGCGCCGGAACCCTTGCGGCGACGCTGCAACTGCAAAAGAGCACGAAATCACGGAACAAATAAAAATAGGAACTATAAATTCCGATATTCATGTTTCGGAATTTCAAGTTCCGATCTTTGCGATTCTAACGGGTTCCGGCCTTCCGGCGCCGCACTTTTTCCCCCGTCTCCTTGAAATCCTCTTTCCGAAGGCCGTACTTCCTCAGAAGCTTGGAGATCTGGCGCGTGGTGATGCCCGCGGCCTTCGCCGTGTCGGCGATGATCCCCCGGTTTTCCTCGAGGATCTCCTTGAGGTAGTACTTTTCGGCGTATTCGATGCCGAGCTGCCTGGCGTCGGCCAGCGTCATGGACCGGTGGATCAGCTTCACCGGGGGCACCGGGTCCTCGGAGAACAGCTCGCCGGGAAAGCTCTCCGGGGTGAGGACCGACGACGACTCGATGATGTAGGCCCGCTCGATGAGGTTCTCCAGCTCCCGGATGTTTCCGGGCCAGCCGTACCGTTCCAGGGCCTTCAGAACCTCCGGGTGAACCCCCTTGATCTCCTTCGCGGAAGACTGGTTCAGTTTCTTCAGGAACTGGTCGATGAGCAGGGGGATGTCCTCCGTCCGCTCCCGAAGGGGCGGGATCTCGATGGGAAAGACGTTCAGGCGGTAATAGAGATCCTTCCGGAAAGCGCCGCCCTCGCCCATCGCCTTCAGGTCGATGTTGGACGCGGCGATGACCCGGACGTCCGCCTCGATGGTCCCTTCCCCGCCGACCCGCTGAAAGATGCCGTCCTGGAGAACCTGGAGGAGCTTGATCTGCGCCGACGGCGTGATCGTCCCGATTTCGTCGAGGAAGATGGTTCCTCCCTTGGCGATCTCGAATTTGCCGAGCTGCCGCCGCACCGCTCCCGTGAAGGCCCCCTTCTCGTGGCCGAAGAGTTCGCTCTCCAGGAGGGTGTCGGGGATGGCGCCGCAATGAACGCTGATGAAGCGCGTGTTCCTCCTGTTGCTGTGCTGGTGGATCAGCCGCGCCACGACGCCCTTGCCGGTCCCCGTTTCCCCGAGAAGGAGAACGGTGCTCTTCGTAGGCGCCACCGAGCGGACCTTCTCGAAAACCTTCCGCATCTCCGGGCTCCGGGTTCTCACGATGTCCTGGACGTCGCCCACCCAGAACTTGTCCCTGAAATAATCCAGTTCGGACTGGACGATCAGGGACTCGTTGATGCTCTCCATGACGTACTTCATTTCTTCCGGATTGATGGGATAGGTGAGGTAGTTGCTCGCCCCGGCCTTGACGGCCATGACCGCCTCCCGGATCGCCTCGGAGGAGGCCATGACGATGACCTGCACGTCGGGGAAGGCCATCCAGAAGGGCTGGAGGGTCCCCTTGTACCCGTTCCCCGGTGCCGACGCCCTGAGAAGAGGAAGATCCACGAAAACGAAGTCGTGGTGCTTTCTTTTCAGGGACTCCAGGCCCCCTTCGATCCGGGTCACGTGGTCCACGGGGAATTTCCCCCGGAAACTCTCCCGGATCTGCTGGAAGACCTTTCCGTCCTCCGATATGACGAGAATGGATTTCAACGTTCCGTCGAACCCCGCCGTGAAATTGTGTATTTCATATGACGAATCCTCCAAAAGAACAAGCTCTTTTTACAGGCATTTTTCCCGTTCGCCGGGACGGTTCCGTTTGACAGGACCGGCAAAAAGGGATATGGACAGTGCCGGGTGCGGGGAGTCCGAAAGCGGCCGGCGGCCCGCCGGGTTCCGCTTCCCCGGAAAATCGACGGCCCAGGCGAACAGGCATGATCATCGAAACCATCGGCAACATCTCCGACGGGCTTCAATCCGTCGGCCACACGCTGTTTCCCGCGTATCTCCTGGCCAGCCCCATGCCCGTTCTCTTCGACGCCGGCATCAGCGCCCTCGGGCCGGCCTACCGGCGGGCCCTGGAAAACGGGCGGGAAGATCCCGGACGGCCCCTCCTGAACCTGATCACCCACGCCCATTACGACCACTGCGGGGCCTTTCCCTACCTGAAAAGGAAGATGGCCCGTCTCAGGACGGGGTCCAGCGGCGGGGCGCGGTCCCTCTTCATGGAGGAGGAAACCGTGGCCAGGATCCGCAGGCTCAACGACGAATGCCAGTCCCGGTTCCCCCGCATGGCGGAGGGGGAGGACGTCGCCTTCCGGGATCCCCGGACGGACCTGGTCCTCCGGGACGGCGACCGGCTCGACCTCGGCGGGGGATGGACCGTGGAGGTCCTCGCCACGCCCGGCCACACCGCGGACTCCCTCTCCTTCTACGTTCCGGCGATCCGCGCCCTCGTTCCCGGGGAGGCGGCGGGGCTGTACACGACGGAATTCTTCGTCCAGTCCGAGTTTTCCTCCAGCTACGAGGCATATCACGATTCCCTCGAAAGGCTGTCCCGCCTGGACGTCCGGATCCTCCTCATGGCGCACCTCTACGTGCTGACGGACAGCGACGTTTCGGATTTCATGGAAAGATCCCTGGCCGGCGCGAAACGGTTCCGGACCCGGATCGCCGTCCTCCTCGACCGCTTCCACGGCGACCGGGAACGGGTGGTGGAGGAGATCTTCCGGACCGATTACGAGGAGACCAAGGCTGTTCTCCAGGAACGGGGCCCCTATCTCGGCAACCTCCGGGACAAGGTCCGGGTCGTGGCGGAGGGGAGATAGAGGAAACGTCCCCGGTTCCGGCGTCCGTTCTCCTTCGTTTCCGCTTGCCTTAACGGATGGAATCCCCTATAAGGGGATGTGCGCAAACGGGCCATAAAACCTCTGAAAGGAGTGGAAAATATGAACATTCTGATTTTCGGACCCAACGGGAGCGGCAAGGGGACCCAGGGCGCGGTGGTCCAGAAGAAGTTTTCCGTTCCCCATATCGAAACGGGGGTCATTTTCCGGGACAACATCAAGAAGGGAACGGATCTGGGAAAGAAGGCCAAGGCCTTCATCGACCGGGGGGAGCTGGTCCCCGACGACATCACCATTCCCATGATCCTGAACCGCCTGAAGGAAGCGGACGCCGCAAAAGGCTGGCTCCTCGACGGCTTTCCGAGGAACCTCGCCCAGGCCGAGGCCCTCTATGACGCCCTGAAGAAGGAAGGCATGGCCCTCGACTACGTCATCGAGATCGTTCTGGACCGGAAAACGTCCAAGAACCGGATCATGGGCAGACGGCTGTGCGCCAACGACAACAACCATCCGAACAACATCTTCATCGACGCCATCAAGCCCGCGGGCAAGGAAGGCGCGTTCGTCTGCCGTGTCTGCGGCGGCGCCCTTTCCGCCAGGGCCGACGACCAGGACGAAGCCGCCATCGACAAGCGGCACAACATCTATTACGACACGAAAACGGGAACCATGGCCGCCGTCAACTTCTACAAGGAACGGGTCAAGGTCATCGAAGTGGACGGCCTTCCCGGCGTGAAGGAAGTCTCGGCGGACCTCCTGAAGAAACTCGGATAACACCGTTCGCCGGAATGCCGCGGGTCCTTCCCGTTCCCCGGAACGGGAAGGACCCGCGGTTCCCGGAACGTCCCGTTCCCGGCCGGCTTTTCCGCTCCCCTCCTCCCCCGTCCCGGTCCATGGAACCCTGGACCCGCCTCATTTTTCCTTTGACTTTCCCCTGTTCTTGGATTATGTGTTACAGGGTTTGAAATTCGCAGCGCGGCGGGATTCGCCGCAGGGGGCAATCTTCCGAAGTACAGGCCGGGGCCGTCCGCCTTTCCGGAAAGGGAAAGGCCAGGGTCTTTCCATACCATGGAGGCGCAACGATGGAACACGATCTGATGGAACTCGAACATGAACCCGTTCCCGGGTATCTGTCGAAATTCTGGATCGTTTTCGCCGTTGCGTTCCTGTACCTCGCCTTCATTCTCTGGAGCACCCTGTAATCTTGATGGAGTCGTAAGAAGGCAAATTCAACACTTTTTCGAACGGCAAAGGAAAAAGCTCCATAGGCAAGGCGCCCGAATCCCGAGGAATGAGGCGTACTTCCGGTACGCCGCAGGGACGAGGGATGAAGGGGAACGCAGCATATGGGCTTTTTACGAAGCCGTCAATCTTGACGGGAAGGGGAACTTATCCGGGGGACCGTTCATGAAAAAAGAGTATCTCTTCGACAAGCCGAAAAACGTGAAGCGTTTCTTCACGCTGTTCTACATCCTCCTGGCCGTCTTCCTCATCGCCGATTTCTTCACGGAGAAGCACGGGGAACTCCCCTGGGAGAACTGGCCGGCCTTCTACGCCGTCTTCGGTTTCGTCGCCTTCGTCTTCCTGGTCTTCGGGGCGAAATACATCCTCCGCCCCCTGGTGAAACGGCGGGAGGACTACTATGAGTAATTCCGTGCCCCCCTTCGCCGTCTTTCTCGCCGGCGCGTTCGTCGTTCCCTTCCTCCGGAACCGGGTCCTGAAGAGCGCATGGCTCCTCCTCCTGCCGGTGCTGAGCTTCGTCAATCTGGTCCACCTTTCCCCCGGCGCGAGTTTTACCGTTCCCTTCCTGGATTACGAGCTGGTCCTCTGCCAGGTCGACCGGCTGAGCCTCGTCTTCGGCTACGTGTTCCACCTGGCCGCCCTCATCGGCTTCATCTACGCCCTCCACGTGAAGGACGACCTCCAGCACATGGCGGCGTTCATCTACGGGGGCAGCGCCCTCGGCGTGATCTTCGCCGGCGATTTCCTGACCCTCTTCGTCTTCTGGGAACTCCTGACCCTCGGGTCGGTCTTCCTCATCTGGACGAACCGGACCAAGGCGGCCCTCGGGGCGGGGTTCCGGTACGCCCTCTACCACATCATCGGCGGGCTTGTCCTTCTCGCGGGAATCCTCCTCCACGTCAAGCAGACGGGGTCCACGGCCGTCGCCTTCATCGGCCTCCAGGAGGGGAACCTCGCTTCCTGGCTGATCTTCATCGGGGTCGGGATCAACTGCGCCTGGCCCATTCTCCACCCATGGGTCACCGACGCCTACCCGGAATCGACGATCACGGGAATCATCTTTCTCAGCGCCCTGACCACCAAATCGGCGGTCTACGTCCTGGCGCGGGCCTACCCGGGCACGCCGCTCCTCATCTGGATCGGCGCCGCCATGGCGTGTTTCGCCATGGTGTACGCCGTCATCGAGAACGATCTTCGGAGGGTTCTTTCCTACAGCCTGATCAACCAGGTGGGATTCATGGTCTGCGGGATCGGGATCGGAACGGAACTGGCCATCAACGGCGCCATCTCCCACGCGGTGAACGACATCCTCTTCAAGGCGCTCCTCTTCATGTCCATCGGCGCCGTCATGTACCGGACGGGCAAATCGAAGTGCACCGAACTGGGAGGCCTCTACCGGACCATGCCGGCCACCTGCATCTTCTGCATCATCGGGGCCGCCTCGATTTCGGGGTTCCCCCTCTTCAGCGCCTTCGTGAGCAAGTCCATGATCATCAGCGCCGCCGCCCACGGGGGAATGATCCTCCTGTGGTTCCTCCTCATGTTCGCTTCAACCGGCGTGCTCGAACATGCCGGCATCAAGGTGCCCTTCTTCGCCTTCTTCTCCCACGACTCGGGACTCAGGCCGAGGGAGGCCCCCTGGAATATGCTCATCGCCATGGGAATCGCCGCTTTCTTCTGCATCTTCAACGGCGCGTTCCCCGGCCCCCTCTACAGCCTCATGCCCTTCCCCGTCGACTACCAGCCGTACACGGCGGCCCACGTGATGGGACAGACCCTGCTCCTGCTTTTCGCGTCGCTGGCTTTCGTCCTCCTCCTCATGTCCGGCCTGTATCCGGCGGAGATGCGCGCCGTCAATCTCGACGCCGACTGGTTCTTCCGCAAGGGATCCCGTCTGGTCCTGACGGTCGTCACCGGGATCGCCGCTTTCATCGCCCGGATCGGCGAAGCCCTGTTCATCCGCTTTCTCCCGTCGTTCCTGTCCAATTTCAGCCGGAGGCCCGTGTCCCGCATGGCGGAGGCCGTCGGCAGGGCCGGAAACCCCGGCAATCAGGACCGGCTGGATCAGTTGAACGTCATCCCGTCGGGGGTCCCGGTGATTCTCGCCGTGGCCTTCCTCTACGTCCTGGCCTTCTATTTCATCGTGAAGGGCTGAAGACGCCCCTTTCCGGAGCGCCGGCGGGAACGGAAAGGTTCCCGTAAGGTCGAGGTGCGTCCGTTATTCGTGGCGGAGGGCGTCTATGGGATCGAGCCTGGCCGCCCGCCGCGCGGGGAAATAGCCGAAGGCGACCCCGATCGCCACGGAGAACAGGAAGGCGACGACCATGATCCCCGGGTTTAGGATGAAGGGGACCGACATGGCCCGGGCCCCCGCAAGGGCCATGAGGAGGCCGAAGAGGATGCCGAAGATGCCCCCGAAGGAGGACAGGACGACGGCCTCGATGAGAAACTGGAGGAGGACGTCCCGTTCCAGGGCGCCGATGGCGAGCCGGATGCCGATCTCCCGGGTGCGCTCGGTCACCGAGACGAGCATGATGTTCATGATGCCGATCCCCCCCACCAGGAGGCTCACCGCCGCCACCGCACCGAGCAGGGCGGTGAGCACCCGGGTCGTCCCGGTGAGGGCGGTGACGATTTCCTGCATGTCCCGGACGTGGAAATCGTCGTCCTTTCCCTCCGCGATGCGGCGTCTCTCCCGCATCAGGCCCTCGATGTCCTTCTTCACGGACGTGGTGGAAACGCCGTCCAGGGCCGAGAGGTAGACGGCCTCCACGTCGGTGCTTCCCGCGATCCTTCTCTGGAAGGTCCGAAGGGGCATGATGACGACGTCGTCCTGGTCCTGTCCGAAACTCGTCTGGCCCTTGGAAGCCAGGATGCCGATCACGGTGCAGGCAAGCTTCTCCAGGCGGATGGAGGCCCCCAGGGGATCGCCGTCTCCGAAAAGTTCCCTGCCGACCGTGGTGCCGAGGATGCAGACCGCTTTCCCGGAACGCAGTTCCCCTTCCCCGAAGATGCGCCCGCTCCCCAGCGGCCAGTCCCGGACATCGAAGTATTCGTTCGTCGTCCCCAGGACCGACGTGGACCAGTTCCGGTTGCCCGACACCGCCTGAAGGCCCGCCGTCGAAACCGGCGCAACCGCTTCCAGACCGTACACCTGGCCGCGGATGGCCTCCACGTCCTTCCGGTCGAAGGAAGGGGCGGCGGAGCGTGCCCCGCCGGGTCCGTGGAAACCCTGGCCGGGACGGACCTGCAGCATGTTGCTCCCCAGGCTCGCGATCTCGGCCGACACCTGCGCCGTCGCCCCCCCGCCCAGGGTGACCATGGCGATCACCGACGCCACGCCGATGACGATTCCCAGAATGGTAAGGGACGACCTCAGAACGTTCCGCCGGATCGCCCGGAGGGCCAGCAGGACGGTTTCCCGGATCATGTCGATTCGTCTCCGTTTTGTACTTCCGAATCGATCCGGCCGTCCAGAAAATGGATGGTCCGGTTCGCGTACGCCGCCATCTTCCCGTCGTGGGTCACCATGACGATGGTGATTCCCCGGTCCTCGTTGAAGGCGGTGAGAAGTTCCATGATTTCCCGGCTGCTCCCGGAATCGAGGTTTCCCGTTGGCTCGTCGGCCAGAAGGAGCGCCGGCTCGATGACCATGGCCCGGGCGATGGCCACCCGCTGCTGCTGGCCCCCTGAAAGCTCGCCCGGGGTGTGGGACTGCCGGTCCGGAAGACCGACGGCCTCGAGGGCTTCCCGGGCCCTCAGGCGGCGTTCCCGCGACGGGAGCCCGCGATAGATGAGCGGGAGTTCGACGTTTTCCAGGGCCGACGACTGGTTGAGCAGGTTGAAGCCCTGGAACACGAAGCCCAGGCGGTGCCGCCTCAGGAGCGCCCGGCCCTCCCGGGAGAGGGCGCCCACGTCGATCCCCTGGAACAGGTAGGTGCCGCTCGTCGGGGTGTCGAGACAGCCCAGGATGTTCATGCAGGTGGATTTTCCCGAACCGCTCGGGCCCATGACGGCGAGAAACTCGCCCCGGCGGATGACGAGATCGATCCCCCGAAGCGCGTGGACGGTGGCGTCCCCCATGCCGTAGGTCTTGACAATGCCGGAAAACGCGACCAGGACCCCGTTTCCGGCGTCCGCCGCCGCACCCGGACGGCCGTTCATGATTTGGTTCCTCCGAGGCCTACCGCCAGTTCCATTCCGGGAACCACGTCCCCTTCCACGATTTCGGTCAGAAAACCGTTCGTTCCGCCGGTCCTGACGGAAACCGGGGAGAGATTCCCCTCCTTCAGCACCCACACGCGGGCCTGCCGGGACGACGTGTTCTCCTCCCGCTCCGTCACCGTCTTTTCCTGCCTGGGCGGCCTGGGGAAGAGGTTCCCCACGAGGCCCCCGCCGCCGGACTTCTTCGTTTCCGCCGGCGCCTCCGGTGGCTCGAACCGGAGGGCCGCGTTCGGGACAAGGACCGCGTTTTCGATCTTCTGAACGACGATGTCCGCCGTCGCCGTCATTCCCGGCCGCAGGAGGAGATCCGAATTGTCCACGCTCAGAATGGTCTTGTACGTAACGACCCCGCCGGTGGTCTCGGCGCCGTAACGGACCTGGGTGATCCGGGCGGGAAACGTCCGGTCCGGCCAAGCGTCCACGGTGAAGGTGGCCTCCTGGCCCTCCCGGACCCGGCCCACGTCGGCCTCGTCCACGTCCACGTGGAGTTCCATGCGGGTGAGGTCCTCGGCGAGGGTGAAGAGGACGGGGGCCTGCAGGGAGGCGGCCACGGTCTGCCCCGGCTCCACGTCCCGGCTCAGGACGATGCCCCGGATCGGCGACAGGATGGACGCCTTTTTCAGATCGGTCTCGTCCGCATCCAGGGTGGCCCGGCATTGCCGGACTTCGGCCTCGGCACTCTTTTCATCGGCCGCCGCCTTGCGGAGCGCGAATTTCGCCGCGTCCAGGTCGCTCCGGGAAGGGACCACACCGCCGCTGAGTTCATGGGCCTTCTTCAGTTTCGCCAGCGATGCCTCCGCCTCCTCGGCGGCCGCCCGGGACTGGAGCACCTTCGCCTCGGCCGCGGCGAGGCTCGCCCGGGACTGGAGCACCTGCGCCTCGAGCTTGTCCGTGTCCAGCGTTGCAAGCACCTGACCCGCCTCGACGGGATCGTTGAAATCCACGGCGACGGTCCGGATGATTCCCGACAGCTCGCTTCCCACGTCCACCTGGTTGATGGGCTCGAGGGTTCCGCTGGCGTCGACCAGGACGGTGAGGTCGCCCCGCCGGGCGGGCTCCGTCCGGTACCGGACCGTGCCCTCTTCGTCGTTTCGCATCCAGAGGAGCGCCACGGCGACGGCCGCAAGGACCACAACCGGGATCGCAAGCCGGCGGACCCAGGGCCGGACCTTCCCCTGTGCCGCGCCGGTCTCCGGAATCACGGTTTCCAGGGGGTTTTCCTTCATCTTTTCAGTCATCGATTCGCCTCAGGATTTTTGTCAGGTTCAACCACGGGCTTCCCGGGGGACCACCCGCCCCCGAGGACCTTGTACAGACGGACCAGGCTGGAAACGACGGCGCCTTCGCTCTCCGCCAGCTGGTCCTGAAAGGAGAGGAGCGACCGCTCGGCGTCGAGGAGATTCCCGAAATCGTCCAGCCCCGCTTCGTACCGTGCCCGGGCGAGGCGGGCCGCCTCCCGGGCCGCACGGACGGCCGCGTCCAGGGATTCCCGCCGGGACCGTTCCTTCCCGTAGGCCGTAAGCGCGTTTTCCGTTTCCTCCAGCGCGTTGAGGACGGTCGATTTATACTGGACAAGGGCCGCTTCCTGGAGTGCAGACTGCGCCTCGATGTTGGCCCGGATGGATCCGGCATGAAAAATGGCCCAGGAGAACGACGGGCCGATGCTGTAAAACAGGCTGCCTGACGTGAGTAACCGGTCGGAAGAAAGGGATTCGAACCCGATGGAACCGCTCAGGGTGATTTTCGGATAGAGATCGGCGGTGGCGACCCCGACCCTCGCCGTCTGCGCCGCCAGATCCCGTTCCGCCTTCCGGACGTCCGGCCTCCTGCGGAGAACGTCCGCCGGCACGCCGGCGGCAACGGCGGACGGCGCCCTGGGAATGGGGGCGTCTTCCTTCAGTGCCTCGAGAAGGGCCCCCGGTTCCAGACCCAGCAGGACGGCAAGCCGGTATTTCGCCCCTTCCAGCGACGCCCGCAGCGCCGGAAGTCCGGCCCGGGAACTTTCCAGGCTGTAACGGGCCTGCTCGACGGCAAGCCCGTCGTCAAGGCCGGATTGGTACTTCGCCTCGGTCAGCCGGAGGGTTTCCTCCTGGAGCCGGATCGTCTCCTCCACGGCGGTGAGCCTCGCCTGATAGGCCCTCACATCGACGTAATTCATGGCGACCTCGGCGGTCAGGGAGACCAGGACGTCCCTCAGCGATTCCACGCTCGCCTGAAGATCCGCCCCGGCCGCTTCCACGGACCGGCGGACGCCGCCGAAAAGATCGATCTCCCAGCCGGCGTCGAATCCCGCCCGGTAGAGTTCCCTTTCCGACCCGCTCCCCGTTTCCTCGCTGCCGCTGCTCTTCGTCGCCGATCCCGAGGCGTCGACGGCCGGGAACAGTCCCGCCCGTTCGATCGCCCGCCGCGCCCTTGCCTCCCGCAGCGAAGCGGCGGCCTTCTTCAGATCGAGGTTCCCCTTCACGGCGCGGCTCATCAGGTCCGAAAGGACGGGGTCGCCGAAGGCGTCCCACCAGGCGGCCAGGGCGGATTCATCCGCCGATCCGGGCGGCAGTCCGCTTTGCGCTCCGGCATGCCAGGCCGCCGGGAGGGACAGTTCGGGTGCGGCGTAATCCGGTCCGACCGTTGCGCACCCCTCGAGAGCGATCAGGGCGGCAAGCCCGCCGATCCCTGAATATGTGAGGCTTCCCTCTTTCCTATGCATCCATACCATGACGAACGTTCCTTTTCTCTACGACTGCTTCTGTATAGTCGCGGGAACGCTCCCGCAGGTTACAGAAATCGCTGTAACCTTTTTCCCCGTTCCGGCGACTTACAAGACAGAATCATTCTATGAAAGGAGCGCCGCCATGAACGGGAAATGGAAAATCTCTCTCGCCTCCCTGGCCGTTTTCTCGGTTTTCTTTCTTACCACAGAAGCTTCGTCCATGGAACGGAAAGGCCCCCCTCCCGGCGGCCACGACCCCGGCTGGGTGCTGGTGCTGGAAACGGCGGCCCGTCTTGCCCTGACCGCGGAGCAGAAAGCGGCGATCCTCGAGATCGCCGGCCGGTACCGGAACGCCCGTAAGAACTGCCGCCTGCGGCTTCGGGAGCTTCCGGTCCCGGCGGACGGCGCGGCGCCGTCCGGTCAGATCGACGAAGAAGCCCTCCGGAAACATTTCCGGGCCGTTTCCTCCATCAGGGAGGAACTGTTCGTCCTTCCCATGAAGATGCGCAAGGAACTGGCCGGCGTCCTGACGCCGGAACAGGCGGCGCTCCTGGACCGCCTGGAGCGGGAGGGGGACCGGGAACATCCCCGGTACGGGGGACCGCCGGACCGGATCTGAGGGAGGACGGCCGGACATGACCGGAAGGCGATGCCGGTCCGGGCCCCGTCACCGGCAGGAAGAAGGGGATTTGCATGTTCGCGTCCTGTCCGGTAGACTGGTTCCGGTATCGAAAAGCGTTCACGGAAATCGATGCGGGAAAACGAAGACGCGAAGGGGGATGTGGAGATCGTCGGCCGGATCCTGGACGGGGAAACCGACGCCTTTGCATCCCTCCTTTCCAAGTACGGCGACTATGTGGCGGGAATCGTGAAAAGACACGTTCCTTACGAAGAGATCGCGGACACCGCCCACGAGGTGTTTGTCCGGGCCTATGAATCGCTTCCGACGTTCAAGGGGACCGGGGGCTTCCAGCCGTGGCTCGCCTCCATCGCGGTCAGGACCTGCTTCGATTACTGGAGGGCCCGTTACCGGTCGAGGGAAGTCCCCCTGAGCGCGCTCACGGAACGCCACCGGGAATGGCTGGAAAACGCCCTGTCCGGCGAAGCGGTTGGAATGTGCTCGGAAAACGAGAGCAGGAAAGAGGGGAAGGAAATTCTGGACTGGGCGCTGAACAGGCTCCCGGCGGAGGAAAGGATGGTCCTGGAACTCGTCTACCTCCAGGAATATTCCGTGAAGGAGGCCGCCGCGCTCCTGGGATGGACCGCGGCCAACGTGAAGGTCCGTTCTTTCCGGGCCAGGAGGAAGCTCCGCGTACTCCTTTCCCGAATGTCGGAACGGGGGGAACGGCAATGAAAATCACCGAGGAAGATCTGAAAAGGATCCGGGAAACCCTGCGCGATGCTTACGGAAGCGGCGATGCGGCCTCTCTCGGCGGGGCGTGGCGGGCGGAGGTCATGGATCGTATTCGAAGGCTTCCATCCCGGGAAACCCCCGCGGCTTTCGGGGAGCAGTTTTATCGGATCGCCTGGCGTCTCGTCCCCGCCGCCTGCATTCTGATCCTCATCCTGGGCATCACGCTCTTCACCGTCGAATTTTTCCCGGAATACGACCTGGCGAAGCAGTTCATCGAGCATCCGACGGCGTACACGGTGGCAAGACTTCTGGGGATCGAGGTTTAAGGAGAAGGCATCATGAGAAGAACGGCGACATGGCTCATCGTGCTCCTCGTTTTCCTTGCCGGGGTCCTGGCGGGCGTCCTGGGATCCCGCCAGTACACCCATTATCGCCTTTCCCAGTTCGTCAAAAAGGGCCATCCGGCACATTCGGAGATCATCCTGAGGGAGATGTCGAAGGAACTGGACCTGACGGACCGGCAGCGATCGGAAGTCCGCGCGATCCTCGAGGAAATGGACGGCCGGATCGACCGGTTGAGAGAAACCTTCGATCCCCAGATCCGGGCGGTCTTTGACGACGGCTTTCCCCGTATCCGGGAAAGGATGTCTGGAGAACAGGTAAAGAAATTCGACACATTTCTGGAAAAGCTGAAGAAACGGGCGGGGCCCCCCAGAAGGCCCCCGCCGTTGTGAAAAGGCGGGCCCGTCCGGCTGCCGTCCCGCATGATCTCCCGTGGGGTCCCCCTCCACCATGGGGTCGTGCCCGGCGGCTGGGTCCCCCGCCCGTTCTTCGCTCCTCAGGCCTCCCTGCCCCGGCAAACGGGGTCTCCCCGCGGCCTTGACCCTCACTCCCCGGCGGGGTGCGTCTCCTTTCCCGGAGACGCACCCTCCCCCGCGAGTTCCTGCAGCGCCGCGATGATGTCGCGGCGCGCTCGAAACCGATCCCTCTCTGGTGAGATCCTGGAGATACCGACGGAAATCCTCCCGGACCGGCGCGACGAAAAAAGGCCCGCCTGGAAAGGCGGGCCTTCGTTGTTTTCTGGTGGCGGTGCAGGGATTTGAACCCCGGACACTGCGGATATGAGCCGCATGCTCTGACCGACTGAGCTACACCGCCCGATGGCAAGGTAACGGGTCTCTTACCTGATTCCGGCGGTGATGTCAAGGAAGACCTTGAAACCCGCGGCCGCCGGTCCGTGCCGGCTCAGGGGGTAATCGCCTGAATGGTGAAGTCGTAAGCGACCAGCACGCTCTTCTGCCGCAGGGATCCGCTGAAGGACACGACAAGGGCCAGGACGATCTCGTTTTCCCCGTCGTTGTCGATGTCCTTGACCTGGTAGTCCGCCACGTACCCCTGGATCTTTTTCGTTTTCCAGTTCTCCGAGAGGCCGAGCCCGTCCCATTCGAGATCGTAGATCTCGCTCGCCGTGAAGAGCTGAAGGTTCTTGAAGACCCTGCCCGCGGGGGAGACGTTCTTCACGATGATCACGTCGTTCTTCCCGTTCCCGTTCAGGTCGTAGGTCAGGATGCGGAGTTTGACGTAATCCGTCGTGTCCGACTCCTCTTCCATGGTCTGGCCCGAATCCCGCTGCGACGTCGTGAGCGCCCGGTTGAAGGCGTTGTTGCTTCCGCCGTAATAGTCGTCGCTCTTCCAGATGAGTTCGTCGCTGCCTCCCAGGATGTTGAGGTCGTCCATGCGTTTCATGCTCGGCGTATAGATCCGGATGCGGTCATAATCGTCGAGGAGCACGAGCTTCGGCCGGTCGCTCCCGTCGATGCTGTCCATGGCAAGTCCGTAAACGGGAAGCCCCTCGGGAATGGGCATCCGTTTGCCTCTTTCATAGGTCCCGCCCTGCCAGATGATCTCGTGTATGGGGTAATCGAAGGGATTTTCGAGGCCCTTCACCTGGCCGATCAGGACGGGCCGGCCGAGGGTGTGAACGACCCGCAGGAAATACGGGAGTTCGGAGGCGATGGTCCGGAACTCGCCGTCGCGGTACTCGATGACGAACGAACGGAGAACGCCTCCGACGATGTTCGTGATGATGATCTCGGGAATCCCGTTCTCGTTGATGTCGGCGATGTCCACCGTCAGGTAGCTGTCGTACTTGCCCCCGTCGATTCTCTTGACGGGGATGAGCGCCTTGTCCTGCCGCACGAAGACGTGAACGATGGTGGGGGAAATCACGACCGTCTCGTTCAGACCGTCCCCGTTCACGTCGCCGATGTCCATCCCCCTGAATTCATAGGAATACCGCTGGGTCATCCAGAAGCCCTTCCTGTCGATGGGTTCCGGGGCGTTGATGAGGTCCGGATTGATGATGGAGGTGAAGGTGCCCTCCGGTGTTTTCAGGGCCTGGGCGGCACCGGAGCCCTTTTCCCCGGACGGGGCGGATGCGGGCTGCCACGGCGCGGGCGCCGGGCTCTCCTGCCTGGGCAGGGCCGTTTCGGGAATCCTGCCGAGGGCGTGCATCTGGATCTTGCCCGCAAAATCCCCGATTCTCGGGATCACCTCGTCGAGGCTCTTACACTGTTCGAAGACGCCGACGGGGGACCCGCCCCCGGCCACGTCCATGAGTTTTCCGTCGAGGCTCAGGCTGTTCCCGAACTTCGTGATGCTTCCCCAGACCACGTAATCGGCGCCGAGAGCGCCTCCGATCCGCAGGACGTCCTCTTGCCGCAGATCCGGCTTGTTCAGCTTCGCCAGGGCCTCCTGGACGGCCTGCCTGCTGACGAGTTCGAGTTCGCCCCCCGCCGAAAGCCGGGAATAAAGCATGTCCCAGACGCCTTTTTTCACGTAATCGATATTCTCCCCGCTGTGAACGGCAAAAGGAAGAACGGCGACGACCTTCCTGTCGCCGGCGAAGGCGGGACAGAACATGACGAAAATCAGGAACAGGCCGATTCCCTTGAACCAGCGATCATTCATCGTGACAACACTCCTTCCACCGGTCCCGAAGGTCCGGAAATGACGGTTTATCGTGAAACGGCTCAAGCATCCCGTTTCCCCCTCCGCAGGAATGCTCCCAGGCTTTTGGGAAACCACGGGGGAGGATTCGCTTTCCAGCGATGGAGATGATTCCTGATGGATTCGTTTTCTCCGGCGAGAAGGCCGAGCCCGAGGGCGATAAAAAGAATCCCCTGGAGAACGGGCAGAAACAGCCCGATTACGCCGAGAACGACGAGGAACCACCCGGTAATCTGTTTCGCCGTCTTTTTGAGCACCCGATCCCCTTCCCGTAACACGGTCCCGTGTGTTTCCAGGGGAATGTACGCGTCACGGGGGGGAGGTGTCAAGAAAATTGCGCTTTTCGAGGCCAAAGCGAAGGAAATGCCCCTTTGTCCCGCCCGGTCAGAGAACCGGAACGGCGTACTGGATGATCTTTCCGATGAGGGCCTGGTTGTAAAAACCCAGGAGCACGATGGCCGCCGCCGTGATCATGAGGGGAACGAGCATGCTGAGCGGGGCCTCCCGGATCGCCACGGCCTCCCCGCCGTCCCCGGCCGCATGGCCGTGGTCGCTGTGAAACCCGTAGCCGATTTCAAAAATCCGGAAAAAGAGGACGACGTTGACGAGGCTCGAGAAGAGAAGAGCCGCCACGAAAATCCAGCTCCCTTCCTGGAGGGCCCCCTGGAGGAGGTACCACTTGCTGAAAAAGCCGCCCGTAGGGGGCACACCGATGATGGACAGGGCGATGGTCGCAAAGGCGGCCATGGTGAACGGCATGCGCTTGAACATGTCCTTGAAGTCGTCGAGACGGTGTTCCCTCATCTTGTAATTGATGATTCCCGCCACGGCGAACAGGCCCGCCGTCATGACCACGTCGTTGGCGATGTGCAGGACCGCTCCCCTCAGGGCCGTCGTGTTGGCCAGCCCCACGCCGCCGACCATGTACCCCACCTCGGCGACGATGATGTAGCAGAGCATCCGCTTGAAGTCCTTCTGGGCCAGGGCGAGGATGGCGCCGGTGAAGATGGCGACGATCCCGGCGACAAGAAGGATCTTCATGGCGGGGACGAAGCTGATGGAGAAGGAAGGCGCAAAAACGCCGAACAGGATCCGGATCATGACGTAGACCGAAACCTTGGTCATGAGCGGCGCCACCAGGGCGCTCACCGCCGACGGGGCCTTGGTGTACGCGTCGGGGAGCCAGACGTGGAGAGGAAAGAGGGCCATCTTGATGGCGATGCCCACCATGAAGAACGCGAAGGCCGTCAGAACGACCTTGGAACCGTAGAGCGGCGGGAGCAGCCGCGCCAGGTCGGCCATGTTGAGGGAACCGGTGACGATGTAAAGATAGCCGATGGCGAGGAGATAGAAGCAGGCGCCGATGGTCCCCATGATGATGTACCGGAAACTCGCGAAGGGCGCGCCGTCCTCCCCGATGGCGATGAGGGCGTAGCCGGCCAGCGAGGCGATTTCGAGAAACACGTAAAGGTTGAAGGCGTCCCCGGTGATGACGATCCCCAGGAATCCGGTGACCTGAAGCAGGAAGATGCAGCGGAAATAGACTTCCTTGCCCGGCAGTTCCTGCTCCACGCTTTTCTTTCCGTAAACCGACACGAGCAGGGCGGTGGCCGAGACGAGAACGAGCATCAGCCCGTTCAGATGATCGACCACGTACTCGATCCCCCAGGGCGGTTCCCAGTTCCCCATCCGGTAGTGGATCACGCCGTTTCTCATGACGTCCTGGAGCGCCGTCACGGAAAAGAGCGTCGTCAGGAGCAGGGCCAGGAGCATCCAGGGAAACGTCCATTCCCTCCTGATCAGGCCGATGACGGGCGTGAGGAGCGCGAACATCAGGGGAATGACGATGATGAGGGCCGGCGCCGAATGGACAAGAAATGGGAACTGTTCGAGCATCATTTCATGACCTTCAGAATTTCGTCTTCGTTGAGGGTGTTATACCTCCGGTAGATGTGGATCACGATGGCCAGGGCGACCCCCAGGGTGGCCACCATGACGACGATCGCCGTCAGCATGAGGACGTGGGGAAGGGGGTTGATCACCCCGTCCACCAGGACGGCCTCGTGCCCGTGTGCCTGGGCGTCCGTCATGATGGGAAGGGTGGCCCCTCCCATCTTGTAGGCCGTGGAGATGTAAAAGAGAATGATGGCCGTCTGGAAGATGTTCATGCCGATGATCTTCTTCACCAGGTTGGTTTTCACGATCATGGCGTAGAATCCGATCATCATCAGGATGATGTAGATCCAGTAGTTGTATTTCGCGATGACAAGCTCGATCATGGTGCCCCCAGTTCCCGGCGGCCGGCGTTCCCGGTCCGCGGGCCCGTCAGCTTTTCCTCTTTCTCAGGAGAAAAATGCAGCTCATTCCGGCGGTGAAAATCACCGTGGTCTCCCCCATGGTGTCATACCCCCGGTAATCGGCCAGGATGGAAGTAACCATGTTGGGTGTCGCCGTCTCGATCTCCGTCATTTCGATGTAGCGGGGGGACACGTGCCGGCTGGCCGGAGAGTCGGGGTCCCCGTATGCGGGCATGTCCAGCGTCCCGTAGACCAGGACGGCCCCCGTAAGCAGCGTGATGAGAAATCCTAAGAACTTCAATCCTTGGACCTCCTTGTCGTCTTCATCACGGCGGCGACAAACAGGATCGTGCCGATGCCGGCGCTCACGGAGGCTTCCGTGAAGGCCACATCCACCGCTCCCATCTGGGCCCACATGATGCACATGAAAAAGCTGTACGCTCCCAGGATCATCGCGGCGCTCAGAAGGTCCTTGACGACGATGGACGCCACGGCGCACACGACGATGAAGATCTGAAGCACCAGGTCGATGGGGACGGTCATGGGTTCCCTTCCTTTTCCTTTTTCCGCCAGATCTCGAGTCCGCAGCGGACCCCCGCCCGGGAAATGGCATGGGTGGACGTCGGCTGGGCAAGGAACATGAACACGGCGATCAGCAGGATCTTCACGCTCGTCACGTTCAGCCCGGAATGGATCGCCAGCCCGATGAGACACAGGGTCACCGCCAGGGTGTCTCCCTTCCCCGTTGCGTGAAGGCGGGTGAAGAAATCGGGGAACCGCAGAAGCCCGATCGTGGCCGTGGCGAAGAAGAAGCATCCGCCGAGAAGGAACAGGCCTGCCAGAATGTTCTGAATGGTTTCCATGGGATTACCGTTCCATTTCCAGGTATTTCGCCACCGCGACGCAGCCGATGAAATTGAGCAGGGCGTAAACGATGCTGATGTCGACGAACATGTCCACCCGCTGGTACAGGAACCCGACGATCAGCAGGATGATGAGCGTCTTCGTCCCCACGGCGGAAATCGCCGCCACCCGGTTGAACACCCCGGGACCGTATACGACGCGGTAAAGCACCAGAAGGACGAGGAAGCAGATCCCGAGGGCCACGGCAAGGAAAAACGTCTGCATCTCAGGCCTCCTCCGCGGTTTTCTGCTTCTCCTCTTCCTCCCCCGGGAGCACCCCTCCCGTGGAGATGTCGAGGAAAATGGACACCATGACGGCCATGACGGCCATGCCGACCCCGATCTCCACGCTCAGGATCCCCAGGGAACGGGCGTGGGCGGCGTCTGTGTGGAGAATCTTGGCGAGCATGGCGTAATCCAGGAAATTGCCCATAAGGACAAGACAGAGAAAGCCGGTGCCGGCGTAGATGAAGACCCCCACGCCGCTGAACACGGTGAGAACCCTCTCCGGGACCCGGGACCTTGCGTCGTGGTATCCGTGAGTGATGAGGAGAAGAATGAGGCTCGCCCCCAGGATGACCCCTCCCTGGAAACCGCCCCCGGGACTGTAGTGGCCGTGCATGATCACGTAGAGCCCGTAAAGCTGGATGAAGGGGATGAGCATCCTCGAAATCGTCCGGATGATGATGTCTTCGCCGCGGTGGATCATAGGCCCTCTCCGTTATCTCAGTGCCGCGAAAATGCGCGCCACGTCGAGAACGTCCTGGATGTAGATGTGGTCGGCTTCCATGAAGATGTGGGCGACTTGGTCTTCCATCGCCCCGGCGTTGAGATCGTCGGCGACCTTCCGGTCCAGGGCGTGAACGATGAACTCGCCGTTTTCGATGGCGATGGTGATCGTCCCCGGCGTCAGCGTGATGGAATTCGCCAGGGTCACCATGGACGTGTCGCTCTCCAGCTTCGTCCGGTACCGCATGAGGTTCGGATCGATGGGAAGCCTGGGCGACAGAACGAGCCGGGCGACATGGAAATTGGACATGACGATCTCGTGGAAGAGCCACGGGATGTACTTGAGGAATCTCCAGGCGATGACCCGCATGTCGCCCGCCCGGACGTTGTGGAAGATGAGTTCGTGGCCCATCCAGGCGACGACGCCGGTGCAGATGACCCCGAGAGAGAGGTGGAAGGCGTCGTACTTTCCGGAAAGAAGGGCCCAGAACACGAACAGGATGACGAAGGTCACCACGAAGTTCTGCAGCCCCGCCCGGGATTCCCTGGCCCCCCGGAAAATGGCCCGCACCCGCTTCTCTTCCATCCACCGGGTTTCCGACGTCAGCTTCGCCGCCGTGTTCATCAGATCGACGGCGCGGACCCTGGCTTTCTCCAGGATGGTGAAAGATTCATCGGCCGCCTGCACGAGAAGGGTCACTTCCATGCCCGTTTCCTCTCTTCCGTTTGAAAAGACAGGGAAATCAGGGGACGATCAGGACGGGAATCGTGGACCGTTTCACGACCCCGAACACGGGGTCTTCCTCGAAAAGTCTTCTGAGAAACGGTTTTTCCGTGCTCCCCCCTATTGCGATCATGGACCCCCTGTAATCTCTCGATGAGGTTACAATTTCCTCCGCCGTATCCCCCGCGTAATAATGCGCCTCCGCGTCGATGTCCAGGTCGAGGCACTGCCTGCGCGTATCCGTCAGCTTCGCCTTGAGTTCCCGCATGTCCCGTACGGTGAGCTTCTCGTTGATCACGTGGACGACTTCCATCTCGACGATGAATTCCCTGAAATCGAAGAGAAACGCGAGGGCCCTTTCCGAAGGTTCCGTCCAGTTCGTCCCGAGGACGACATGGGAGAAAAGACCGCCCCTCCCGTCACCGCCATCGTTTTCACGGACCACCAGCGTGGGAAGGCCGGCGTCCCGGATCAGGTCCTTCAGGAGGGTTCCCGGGTAGATGTCCCCCCCTTCCTTTCCGTCTCCCGCCAGGATGACGAGAAGGGAAACCTGCTCCCTTTCCGCCGCATGGAGAACGGAAACGGCCCCCTCCCCCTCCGGCGGGATCGTCCTGGCGGCGATGGAGACCTTGCCCAGGGTCTCCTTCCATTCCGGGGGCGGATCGATGCCGTAAAAGAGGACTTCCGTCACGCCTGCCCTGTGAAATTCGGCGATTTTGCCCAGGGAGGAGGGTAAAAAAAGGCATTTTTCCCCCCCTGAAGTACAAAGTAACCTTGTCGGTTTCATTACTTCAGCTGCTCCATGTTCCTCAAAGGCTTCAGGCCTTCATTTGAACAGGGATGAGCAAGGTTGGAAATGCTGAATTTTCCGCGAGATTCCGGGCTACGTTGCCCAGGAAAAACTCTTTCAGTTTGCTTTGCCCTGTTGCCCCCGCGACAATCATGGTCACTTCTCTTTCCTGGGCGGCTTTTTCGAGCTGCTCGCAGGTGCTGCCGATATATAAATGAGGTTCCGCGTCGATTCCCTCCTTTTGGAACCGTTCACAGACCTCTTCCAGTTTCTGGCGGTTCGCCTTCCGGATCGCCTGGATCTCCATGGCGGACGGCCCCTTCAGCTCCTTGTCGCTTGCCACGTGCACCACCACGACCTTCCGGATGATTTCCTTGAAGTTCAGCAGATACGACACGATGCGGTCCGTCGAGTCGGACCAGTCCAGCGCGAGGAGGGGCTGTTCGAAGGGTTTCTCGTTGATCTTTCCCGAGGGAAGCATGTACTTGTATACGAGGACCGGCGTCGAGGTTCTCCGGAGGATCTCCACCGTTTCAGACCCGGCATACAGTTCCTGGATTTTCCCCCGTTTGTGACGGCCCGTGACCACGAGATCCACCTTCTCCTCCTCGACGGTGGATACGATCTTGGGCAGCACGTTCCCCACGACGATGTAAGCTCCCACTTCCATGCCCTGTTCGAAGAGGCTTTCCGCCCAGTCGATGAAACGGACGTTGGCGATCTCCCGCAGCTTGACTTCCTCGTCCTTGAGGTAGCCCTTCCCGCGCCGCATGGCCACCTTGTCTCTCTCGATGACGTGGAGAAACACGACGTGATTGAACCCCGCCTTCCGCAGGTCCATGAGGGATTGAAGGGCGTCGAACCACAATTCTTCAAACTGGGTCACGAAAAGAAGCTTTTTGGTATTCATGTCCTGTCTTGAAATCCTCTCTTTTGCGTCAGGCGGGGGGGCGGCCCCCGTCCGATGATTATTTCACGAAACGCGCGATGGTTTCCGCAAGCTCCCTGGGATCGACGGGTTTTTCGATGTAGGCCGAAGGGTCCGGAACCGGCTCGTCCCCGAATTCCGTCAGCGCTTCCTGCGACCGGAGGAAGGTCCGTTTGGCGATCCCCGAAAGGATGATCACGGGAATGTCCTTCAGTTCCGGATCGCTTTTCAGCTCCCGGTACATCCGGATGCCGCTCTGCTTCGGCATGAGAACGTCGAGAAGGATGAGGGACGGCTTCTCCGCACGTGCCATGATCAGGCCGGACTCCCCGTTCCTCGCGATGAGCGGCTCGTACCCGTTCTCTTCGAGAACCGTCTTCACGAATACGATGATATCGGGATCATCGTCCACGGCAAGGATCTTTTTCGACATATCCACCCCCTGATGGTCTTTAGTGTTCTTTCGCGGCGAGGGGCTCCGATCCGCTTCCTCCGCCGTCCTCCCTGCGATAGGGAAAGTGCAGGGTGAAGGTGGACCCCTTCCCGGGCTCCGATTCCACCTCGATCCTCCCGCCGTTTTCCTGGACCAGTTTGTGGGTTACCAGAAGACCGAGACCGGTTCCCTTCCCGCCCTTGGTACTGAAAAAGGCCGAAAAGAGCTTCTTCTTCACGTCCGCCGTCATGCCCGCCCCGTTGTCCGTCACCTGGAAGGAAACCGCGTTTTCCCCCTCCCTCCCGGTCCGCACGGACACTTTCCACGATTTGTTCTCGCTGAGGTCGAACAGACAGGCGTCGATGGCGTTGGACACGAGGTTCAGAAGGCAGCGGTGAACCGCGCCGGGGTCCATGGACACCCGCCCGATGGCGGAATCGAAATCCCGGACCAGCGCAATCTGGTTCTGGGCCGCTTTCACTTCCATGAGTTCGCAGACATCCTCCGCGATCTGGTTGGGATAGCATTCGCGGTATTCCGGTTCTCTTTCCTTCGAGTAGGTCAGAAGGTCCATCACGAGATCGGAAACGCGGCCGATATTCCTCTGGACCATAGTCCATCCCGCTTTTAGCTTATCCATGTCATCTTTGTCAAGACCAATGTTGACAACGTACATGCCCCCCTGGAGGCCCGTCAGGATGTTTTTGATGTAATGGGCGAGGCGGGCAACCGTCTGTCCGATGGCGGCCAGCCGTTCCGACTGGACCAGCTCCCTCTGGAGGCGCTTGATCTCCCGGAGGTCCTGGAAAAAACCGACGCTTCCGATGACCTTCTCCCCCTCGTACAGGAGGGTGCCGGAAAAACGGACGGGAACGGCCTCTCCCCCCTTCCCCCGGATGGAAACCTCCTTCCAGCCCCATCCCCGCTTGTCCCGTTTCCGGCGGAACCCGCTCCGGAACTCCTCCGCCACGTCTTCCGGGTAGATCTCCTCGAAACCCACTTTTTCGACGATCTCCCGGCGGGAATACCCGAAGATCTTCTCCGCTCCCGGATTGAACAGGATGATGAGCCCCCGCTCGTCGGTGGCCACGACGCCGTCGTTGGAACTCGTGATGAGCTTGTCCTGGAATTCGGACTTCCGCCGCACCTCCTCCGTCGCAAGCCGGCACATCTGCTCCAGGTCCGTCGTGTAGGCCTGGAGCTGCCGCCGTAACTCCCGTTTCTCCCGGGCCCGGTCGAGGGCGATCCGCAGGGCCTCGTCCCGGACGGGCTTGTTGATGAAATCGGAGGCGCCGTACCGGAGGGCGTCGATGGCCGAGTCCATGTCCCCGTGGCCGGTGATGACGATGACCTCCGTGTCCGGGTTGATTTCCTTGATCCTTCTCAGCACCTGGAGCCCGTCCATGCCGGGCATCTTGAGGTCCGTGAGAACGATGCCGGGGTTCTCCCTCTCGAAGACCTGGAGTGCCTCCTTTCCGTTCAGGGCGGTGAACACCACATAGCCTTCATGCCTCAGGGAAATGGAAAGAACCCTGAGAATGGCCTCTTCGTCGTCGATCAAAAGCAGTCTGTTTTCCATCATGAGGGATTCGTCTCTTCCTTCAGAACGGGGAACGCGATCCGGAAAGTCGTCCCCTGGTTCACTGTGCTCCGGACTTCGATGGTTCCACCGTAATCCTTGACGATTCCGTAGCTGATGCTCATCCCCAGCCCGGTGCCCCTTCCCACTTCCTTGGTGGTGAAAAAGGGCTCGAAGATCTTGTCCAGGTTTTGTTCGGGAATCCCGATCCCCGTGTCCCCGATCGTGACGACCACCGAGTCTCCTTCCCGGAACGAACGGATGGTCAGTACCTTGTTTTCACCGCCGCTGTCAAATCTCAATTTCTTCTCGTCCATGGCGTCCATGGCGTTGTTGACGAAATTGATGAAGACCTGCTCCAGGCGGTTGTGGTCCCCCAGGATTTCGGGAAGGTCTTCCTGAAGATCGAGGACGACCTCGATGTCATGGACCCGAAGCTGCTGGCCGAGGATCTTGAAGACGTCCAGAAGCGGCCGGTTGATGGAGACCCTGTCCCGGGTCACCTCGGACTGGCGGGAAAAGTCCTTCATGTGCTTGATGGTCATGGCGGCCCGCTGGACGTTTTTCCCGATCTCCTCCGCCATGGTCCGGACTTCGTCGTCGCACCGTTCGTCCCCCCCGGCCAGTTTCTTCATGAGAAAGTCGGAGCAGACCTGGATGACGTTGAGCGGCTGGTTGATCTCATGGGCGATTCCCGAGGCCATGGTCCCGAGCGTGGCCAGCTTGCCCGCCTGGATGAGCCTGGCCTCCTGGTTGACCGTTTCCGTGACGTCCGGTGTCGCGGCGATGAAACAGTCCCTTCCCATGAACTCGGCCGCCCGGATGTGGATGTTGGCGTAAAACGGAAGGCCGGTCTTTTTCCGGACGAGTTTCTTCGAGTGGAACAGGGACTGGTGCGGGGTCATCTTTCGCAGGTCCTCCATCAGATCCCGGTCCCTGTCGAAGAGGAGGTCGGGAAAGGTCAGGCCGAGAAATTCCTCCTTCGTGAATCCGTAGCAGTCGAGGGCCGTCGCGTTGACGTCGAGGATGGACATGGTTTTCCGGTCGGAGATGAGGATCGGGTTGGGGTCGGCGTCGAACATGGTCCGGTACCGTTCCTCGGACTGCCGGATCTCCCGGTAGGACTGTTCCAGTTCCGCCGTTTTTTCCCGGACCTTGATCTCCAGGCGCTGGCCGAACATCTTCGCCTCCTGGTGGAGCCTTGCGTTCTCGATGGCAAGGGCGACCCGGTTGCAGACCAGGGCGAGAAGGTTCTTGTCCTCCTCGGAAAAGAATTTTTTCCGGCGGCTCGAAACCCGGATGACGCCGATCACGTCATGTTTCGACGTGAGGGGGAGGTACGCCGCCGACCGGAGGTGCTCCTTGTCCACGAAGGCCTCGAAGGGCGCGCTTTCCTCGTCCACATTCTCGAAGAACACCGCCCTTCCCCTCCGGCTCACCTTTTCGACGACGCTGTCCACCCCGACCCCGGATCCCGCCGGGTAGAATCCTTCGGCGAGCCCCTTGGAATAAGCCACCCGGCAGTCTCCGCCGGCCTCACGCATGTAGAGGATCACGCTGTCCACGTCCAGGTTGGCGAGAATGCCCGATGCCGCCGCGCGGAAGCGCTCCCCCAGATCCAGGGATTCGCTCATGGCGCTCGTGATGGCTCCCAGGGTGGAAATCTGCCTGAGGTGCCTTTCCCGTTCCTGCTGGAGAAGCTTGGAGTCGGTGGTGTCCCAGAGGGTTTCGATGGCGCCGGTGACGGCACCGTCGGGACCCTTGAGGGGGGCCCCGGTGAAGAAGAGCCACTTCCCCTTTTCCGCCATCCGGGGGAAAAAGTCCTCCGCCTCGTACGCCTCGTCGATGAGGGCGGACCGGCGCCAGCGACGGCCGTAAAGCTTCGCGATCTCGTCCTCCGGCATGTGGTCCACGATCACGTCGGCCATGATGGGCTTGCGGTCGTCGTAGAAGGCCTTCCAGTGGTCCCGCGTCCCCACCATCTCCCGCGCCGTTTTGCCCGTGAGCCGCTCGATGGCGCGGTTCCAGTGGGTGACCGTGTGTTCCCGGTCGATGACGAAGGTGGGGATGGTGCTTCCCTCGATGATCTGGGACAGGGTCTTCTCCCGGCTCACGAGTTCCTGCTCCGCCTTCTTCCGCTCGGTGATGTCCTCGTAGGTGGCGACGATGGCCTGTTCCCGGAGCCGCTCCCCGATCCGGGAGGCCCGGACCACGCAGAGGATCTCCCGGCCGTCCTTCCGGACGCAGGGATATTCGCCGCGGAAGGTGCGCCGCGTCTCCAGGGCCCGGTAGAAGTCCTTCCCCACACCCTCGTAAACGGCGTCGCTGGGATACAGGATTCTCGTGTTGCGCCCGACGAGATCTCCGGCCCTCCACCCGAAGACGGACTCGGCCGCCTCGTTGGCGAAGATGATCCGCCGTTCCCGGAGCACCAGGGCGGCGATGTGGATCGTGTCCAGGATGGAGGCCTCGATGGCCTCGATTTCCTTCAGCCGTTCCCTGGCCTCCCGCTGTGCGGTGGTGTCCCAGAGGGTCTCGATGGCCCCGAGGATTCTCCCGTCCATTCCGCGGATCGGGGCGGCTGTGAAATAGAGCCACCTGCCCGAAGGGCCCATCCTGGGATAGAAATTTTCCGCCTCGTAGGACCCTTTCAGGTATTCCGACGGTTTCGCCCGGTCCCGGAAGAACTTCCGGATCTCCTGTTCGTCCTTGCCGTCCACGACGAGATCGGCAAGGCAGGGCTTCTTCACCGGATAGAAGGCCTTCCACTGGTCCCGGGTGCCGACCATCTCCTCCGCCAGGCGGCCCGTGACCCGCTCCAGGGCCTTGTTCCAGTGGGTCACCTCGTGCTTCTGGTTGATGACGAACATGGGGATCGTGCTTCCCCGGACGATCTGGGAAACCACCCGGTCGTGGTGGAGGCGTCTTTTTTCCACCCCGTGAACCTGGCGGTTCTTTTCCTCGATGATCTTCAGGAGGTTCGACGAATAACGGTCGAGGGCGGCGGCCACATCCATTCCCGGATCGTCCGGTCCCGATGCCGGTTTCCCCATGGCGTCCCGGAGGGCATTTTCAAACACCCGCGTTTCCCTCCGGACCCGGAGACGGTCGAGAAAAACGGCGGCTTCCCGGGAATCCATGACCCGGACTCCGGCGGGCTTCCGCCTGCGGGCCTTTGCCAGGATCCCGGATTCTTCGGAAAGAACGAGGACGGCCTCGAACCCGCCGATACGGAGAAGGTCGAGATGGGAGGGAAAGACCGCGATGCCGGCGGAGCGCGCGTAACGAAGGCCCGGGGAACGGGGATCGGGATCGAAGATCCCCAGGACCTCGAGATCCTTCGCGCCGCCCGCCGGAAAGCGGGCGATGCGCAGAAAGTCCAGCGAGGCTTTTCCGCCTCCTACCAGGACGATCTTGAAAGGGTCCGGTATGTGTTTCATGAGGACCAATCCGGCGGCGGCAAAAAACGACGATCTTTTATTCCCCGGTACCCGTCAATGGACGCCGAAGGAACCCGTGGCGGCCATCCGTGCCAGCTCGAGAAATACGGACGGATAGATGAAAAGGACGAATGAAACCACCGCCGTGAAGACCGGCGGGACGACGGCGAACAGGGGGGCCTCCCGGACCGCCGTGTTTTCGTTGAATTGTCCCCCCCTGGAGAAGAAGGCGTTGTAGGCGATGGGCAGGAAGTAGGCCGCGTTCAGGAGCGAACTGGTCAGGAGTACGACGAGGATGGGGATCTGGTGGGACTCGATGGTTCCCAGGGCGAGATACCACTTGCTGATGAACCCTCCGAAGGGAGGGACTCCGATGACGCTGAGCGAGCCGAGAAAGAAGGCCGTCATCGTCACGGGCATCATTTTTCCGATCCCCTTCATTTCGCTGATCTTCTTGATCCCAGTATTGACGAGGATCGCCCCGGCGCAGAAGAAGAGGGTGATCTTCCCGAAGGCGTGCATGACGATGTGCACGATGCCGCCGGTCATGCCCATGATGCTCAGGAGGCCGCCGCCCATGACGATGTACGAAAGCTGGCTCACCGTCGAATAGGCCAGCCGTGCCTTGAGGTCGTCCTGGCGGAGCGCGAAAAGGGAACCGGTGAGAATGGTCACCGAAATCAGGTACAGAAGGACCACGTCCAGCGACAGGGCGTGAAGGAGATCGATCCCGAACACGTGGAAACACACCCTCAGAACGGAGAAGACGCCGACCTTGACCACGGCGACGGCGTGGAGAAGGGCGCTCACCGGCGTCGGGGCGACCATGGCCGAGGGAAGCCACGAGTGAATGGGCATGATGGCCGCCTTCCCGATCCCCGCGATGAAGAGGAGGAACAGGACCGTCAGGGCCGCCGGGGAGGCCTTCCCGGCGAGGATGCCCTGGGCCGAGAAATCGAGCGTTCCCGTGTAGAGATAGGTCAGGATGACCGCCGGGAGGAAAAAGGCGATGGAGGTCCCCATCAGATAGGTCAGATATTTCCGGCCCGCGGAACGGGCGGCCCCGTCCTGGTGATGGGTCACCAGGGAATAGGTGGAAAGGGAAAGCATTTCATAGAACAGGTACAGGGTGACGAGATTCCCGGCGAAGGCCACGCCCACCGCCGACGACAGGGCGAGGGCGAAAAAAGTATAGAACCGGGTCTGGGAATGCTCGTGAAGGGGCCTCATGTAGCCGATGGCGTAGAAGGTCGTGACGATCCACAGGGAGGAGGCCACCAGGGCGAAGAGCAGTCCCAGGGGGTCCACCCGGAAGGAAATCCCAACCCCGGGCAGGATCTCCACCAGGGTGAAGACGATCGTCTTTCCCTCAAGCACCAGGGGAACCATGGAGGAAACGATGTAGAGCTTGACGCCGGCGATGACGAAGGTGAAGAACTCCCGGACGTTCGCATTCTCCCGGAAGAGAACGATCAGAAGGGAACCGAAAAGAGAAACGGCAACGGCAAGAAGCGGCTTTACCGAAACAATCGTCTCCATGCTCACAAAGTCCTCCCTTTTTTATCCGGGAACCCGGATGCACCCCCCTGCGGTTCCTCCGCGGACGCCCCGCTCCGCCGGCCCCGGGCGATACCCCTCCGGCACCGCCGCTTGGGCGGTCAACAGGCGTTCATCCTGTCGAGAAAACGAGCCCCCCGCTTCGCCTTCCGGTCGCGGCGCCGCAGGGCGGCGGCGGACGAAAGGCCGAATGGCCATCTCCTATATAAACAATGAGATCGGTTGTCAAACGAAATCGAACGCGGGCACCGGGCCGGCACCTTTCAACCCTCCTTTTTCGTTGCCTTCCCGTACGCGTCGATGAACGGCCGGACGAGGTCGATGGGGATGGGGAAGAGGGTCGTCGAGTTGTTTTCCGACGCCACCTGGACAAGGGTCTGCAGGTACCGGAGCTGCAGGGCGATGGGCTGCTCGGCGATGACCGCCCCGGCTTCCGCCAGCTTCTGCGCCGCCTGGAACTCCCCTTCGGCGTTGATCACCTTCGCCCTTCGTTCCCGTTCCGCCTCGGCCTGCTTCGCCATGGCCCGCTGCATCTCCTGGGGAAGATCGATGTGCTTCACCTCCACCGTGGACACCTTGATCCCCCAGGGGTCGGTGCTCCGGTCCAGGATCTCCTGGATGTGGGCGTTGATCTTTTCCCGCTCCGCCAGGAGTTCGTCCAGCTCCACCTGGCCGCAGACGCTCCGCAGGGTGGTCTGTGCCAGCTGGGACGTGGCATACAGGAAGTTCTCCACCTCGATGACCGCCTGGTTGGCGTTCATGACGCGGAAGTAAATGACGGCGTTCACCTTGACGGACACGTTGTCCCGGGTGATGACGTCCTGGGGGGGCACGTCCATGGTGATGATCCGCATGTCCACCTTCACCATGCGGTCGATGATGGGGATGAGGATGATGAGCCCCGGGCCCTTCACGTCGATCACCCGCCCGAGCCGGAAGATGACGCCCCTCTCGTACTCGTTCAGGATCCGGATGGCCGCGGCCAGGAACATGAGGACCAGGATGACCAGGGATAGGATAGTGTACATCATTTCGTTTCCTCCTTTGACGGCTTCGTGAGAAGTCCATATGCTGCGTTGCCCTTCTTCCCTCCTCCCTGCGGCGTACCGGAAGTACGCCTCGGTCGTCCGGTTTCGGGCGCCTTGCCTCTGGATCTTCTCACTTTGCCGTTAGAAAAAGCGTTGCTCAATCTCCTTACGTGTCCGTCTCCTTTGACGGCTTCGTGAAAAATCCGTATCCGGACCCTTTACGATTTCGCCTCTTCCGATCCGCCTCTTTTCTCGACCTCCAGAATGAGGCCCCGGACCCCCTTCACGCGCACCGGTTCCCCCTCCTCGATCGGAATTTCGCTCGTCGCGCTCCAGTATTCGCCGCGGACGAAGACCCGGCCTTCTCCGTGGACCGCCGTGAGCGCCACCCCCTCTTCCCCCACCATCCCCTCCGTGCCCGTCCGGGGTTTGCGCATCTGGGCCCTCACGGCGAGCCCGATGACGGCGACGAAGAAGAGGGAGGCGATGAGGACCGTGGGGATGAGCACCTGAAAGGACACCCGGAGCGCCGGAATGGGCGATTCGAAGAGGAACAGGGACCCGAGGACGAGGGAGACGATTCCCGCCACGGTGAGAAGGCCGTGGCTCACGATCTTGATCTCGGCGATGAAAAGAACGATCCCGAAAAGGATGAGGAGGACGCCGGCGAAATTCACCGGGAGGGTCTGGAGGGCGAAGAACGCCAGGATGAGCGAGATCCCTCCCACGACCCCGGGTAAAACGGCCCCGGGGTGGGAGAATTCGAAGTAGAGGCCGGCAAGCCCGATCATGAGCAGGAGGTAGGCGATGTTGGGGTCGCTGAGCGCCGTCAGGATCTTCTCCCGAAGCCCCATGGTCTTCTCCCGGAGCTGCGCCCCCCCGGTGTTCAGGACCACCGTTCCCGAGGGAAGAACGACCTCCCTGCCGGAGGCCTGCCGGAGAAGATCGGGGAGATCGACGGCCACGTAATCGATGACGTGCAGTTTCAGCGCTTCCTCCGCCGTGACGGATTCGCTCTTCCTCACGGCGTTTTCCGCCCACTCCTGGTTCCGGCCCCTGCGCTGGGCGATCCCCTTCACGTAGGCCACGGCGTCGTTTTCCACCTTCTTGGACATGGTTTCGTCCATTTTACCCGACCCGATGGCCACGGGGTGGGCGGCCCCGATGTTCGTTCCCGGCGCCATGGCCGCCACGTGGGCCGCCATGGTGATCATGACCCCCGCCGAGGCCGCCCGCGCCCCGGGGGGATAGACGTAGACGAAGACGGGCAGGGGCGCGTTCAGGATCTCCTTGACGATGTCCCGCATGGCGAGATCCAGGCCCCCCGGCGTGTCGAGCAGGATGATGAGCCCCGAGGCCCCGCCGCCGGCGGCCTCGCCCAGGGCGCGGGAGATGTACTTGTACGTCGCCGGCGTGATGGGGGCCTGCACCGAGATGACGTCGAACACCGGCGCCTTCTCCGGCGGCGCCGTCTTTCCCGGGACGGCCGCGATGAGGAGCGCGAGCGCCGCGAACAGGGCGATTCCGGTTTTCTTCATGTCCCTTTTCCCTCCCGGGAAATTCCGTCCGGGGAACGGGATTCCTTCACCCCTTTGTCCCCGTCCAGGCATTTCATGATTTCCCGGACATCCTCCCAGACCTGCTTCTTGAAGGAGGGGTTCCGGAGAAGATAGGCGGGATGGTAGGTCGGCATGAGGCGGATGCCGTGATAGCTGTAAAACCGTCCCCTGATCCGGGAGATGGGATCGGGCACCTTGAGGAGGGTCCGGGCGGAAAAGGTTCCCAGGGCACAGATCACCTGCGGCCGGATCGCCTCGATCTGACGGATGAGGAAGGGTTCGCAGGCGGCGATCTCCTCGGGCGCCGGATTCCGGTTCCCCGGGGGACGGCACTTGAGGATGTTGCAGATGTAGACATCCTTGCGGGAAAGCCCCATGGCCTCGATGATCCGGGTCAAAAGCTGCCCCGCCCTGCCCACGAAGGGCCGGCCCTGGCGGTCCTCCTCTTCGCCGGGGGCCTCCCCGACGAAGACGAGTTCCGCCCTTTCGTTCCCCTCCCCGAAGACCAGGTTTCTCCGCAGACCGCCCAGGCCGCAACGGCGGCAGTCTCCCAGTTCCTCCCGCACGGAGGCGAGGGTCGCCGCCGTCCGGGGGGAACTCCCGGAGGGTTCCCCGGCGGAAAACACGGCGCACCTTCCCTTCCGTTCCTTCTCCGCAGTGAGATGGCGTTTCAGGTCGCCCAGGACGGACGCCAGGATCTCCCTTTCCGTTTCCACCGCCTCCTACGTCCTTTCCCCGCCGGGCCCGGCCTTCCTTCTCCGTGCGATTTCCCCGATCCGGTCGAGGATCCGGTGGGCGACGTCGATCTTGTCCATCATGGGAAGCTCCTCCGCGTTTCCCTCCCGGTCGAGGATCCTGACGATGTTCGTGTCGTACTGGAAGCCCGATCCGGGCTGCCCCAGATCGTTCGCCACGATGAGATCCATGTTCTTCTCGACGAGCTTCTTTCTCGCGTTCGGAATCAGGTCGTCCGTTTCCATGGCGAATCCCACGAGGACCCGGTCCCCCTTGTTCCTTCCCACTTCGGAGATGATGTCGGGATTCCGCTCCAGGTCGAGGGAAAGCCCCCCGCCGGACTTCTTGATCTTCGAGGTCGAAAGCCGTGCGGGACGGTAGTCCGCCACCGCCGCCGCCTTGATGACCACCGTGGCGTCCTCCAGGTGTTCCAGGACCCGTTCGCGCATCTCCACGGCGCTGGAAACGGGAACGGCGGTGACGCCCCGGGGAACGGCAAGGGCGGTGGGCCCGCTGACGAGGACGACCCGGGCCCCCCGTTTCGCCGCCGCCGCGGCAAGGGCGTACCCCATCTTCCCCGACGAATAGTTCGAGATGTACCGGACGGGGTCCAGGGGTTCCCGGGTGGGTCCCGCCGTCACGAGGACCCGCTCCCCTTCCAGATCCTTCGGGGTCAGGATGGATTCAATTTCATCGGCCACGTCGGCGGGGGAAGGCAGGCGCCCCGCCCCCTCGGTCCCGCACGCCAGCCCCCCCCGGTCGGGCTCCATGATCCGGGTTCCCCTTTCCCTCAGCTTTTCCAGGTTCTCCCGGACGGCGGCGCTGCCGTACATGTTCGTGTTCATGGAGGGACACAGGAGGACCGGAACGGCGGCGGCCATGACCGTGGTGGACAGGAGGTCGTCGGCGATGCCGCAGGCGATCTTTCCGATGATGTTGGCCGTCGCGGGGGCGATCACCAGGAGGTCCGCCTCGTCGACAAGGGAGATGTGGCTGATCCGCCAGTCCCCGGTGAGGGAAAACGTGTCCAGGTAGACCGGGTTCCCCGACAGGGTCTGCAGGGTCAGGGGGGTGATGAACTCGGTGGCGTTCCGGGTCATGACGATCTTCACGGAGGCGCCCCTCCGGATGAGTTCCCGGGTCAGTTCGGCGGCCTTGTACGCCGCGATCCCTCCGGTCACGCCGAGAAGGATCCTCCTTTTTTCGAGCATCTTTTCCCCTCCGTCCGAAACGCTGTTCCCTGGCGGCCCCATGGGGCACCGGATCGTGTATCGATGCCGCTTTGTGACTATAACAGGTCTCCCCGGCGAGGTCAACGGATCTCCCTCCTCCGGCCGGTTCCTTGAAAAAAAGAACGCTTCAGGGTATAGGAGGTAGGCTATGAACGCACGAACGGCAGCAAAAATGAAGCATTGGGTCCGCAACGGGGGGATCGTCCTTCTTGTCGTCCTCATCGTCGCGGCGGCATGGTTCGCCTATCCCCTCCTGGAAGGAGAGGCGCCCGTCTGCGCGCTCGATCCGGATTTCCAGGTCATGGGACAGCACAAGGCCTTCCGGGTCCTGGCGTCGGACCGGAAAAGCGGCCTTCGGAGCATCACCGTCGCCCTGACCCAGGGAGAGAAACGGCACGTCCTCAAGACGGCGGAGTTCCCCGGAAAGGGCGTCCGGTCGCAGACCCTGTCCGTGGACATCGCCGCGAAAGACCTGGGGCTGAAAAACGGCGAGGCCCTCCTTGAAATCGCGGCGGAAGACCACTCCCTGAGGAAAAACCGGTGCACCGTCACCCGGACCCTTCAGGTGGACCTCGTCCCGCCCCGGATCCAGGTTCTTTCGGAAGGGCTCTACCTGAACCCCGGGGGAACGGGTCTCGTGATTTACAGGGTCGACAAGGAAAACGCCCGGTCCTCCCTCCGGGTGGACGACCGGGTCTATCCCGATTATCCCCTGCAGCTTTCCGGGCAGACGGTCCGGATCTGTTATTTCGCCGTGCCGCTCGAGGTGGGAAAGAACGGCCTTCCCATCTCCGTGGACGCGGCGGACGACGCGGGGAACACCTCCGTGAGAAGCGTGGCCTCCCGTGTCCGGTCGAAAACGTTCCGGAAGGACACCATGGCCGTCACGGACCGCTTTCTTGAAATGAAAATGCCGGAATTCCAGGAGAAATACGACAACCTCCGGGGATGGGGCCTCCTCGAGGTCTTCCAGAACGTCAACGAGGCGATGAGAGAGGAAAATCTCGAGACGATCCGGTCCCTCTGTTCCAGGTCGGCACCGGAACGGATGTGGGAAGGGGAATTCCTCCGGATGAAAAACGCGTCGACCATGGCCCGTTTCGGGGACAGGAGAACCTATTTCCATGATGGGAAGCCCGTGGGGGAAAGCGTCCACAACGGCATCGACCTCGCATCCACCGCCCACGCCCCGGTGGAGGCCTCCAATCACGGCATGGTGATTTACGCCGACGGCCTCGGCATTTACGGCAACACGGTCATCATCGATCACGGGCAGGGGATTTTCAGCTTCTATTCCCATCTGGGCGTCATGGACGTCGAAGCGGGCGGGAAGGTCCGGAAGGGGGACATCATCGGAAGGACGGACACGACGGGACTCGCCGGCGGGGACCATCTCCATTTCGGCATCTTCGCGGGCCGCGACTTCGTCAATCCCCAGGAGTGGTGGGACCCCCACTGGATCCGGGACAACGTGACCCGGCATTTCACGGGCACCTGACCGGGCGGCCCCTCTACGTGCGCTGGATGTCCCGGTGGTGGAGATTCACCCGGTAGTTTCTCTCGGAGAAGAACCTGCCGAGTGCGTTCACCATGACCACGGAGCGGTGTTTCCCCCCCGTGCAGCCCAGGGCGATGGTCAGGTAGGCCTTTCCCTCCTTTTCGTACAGGGGCGTCAGAAAGGCCATGAGCGCGAAGATCTCGTCGAGGAACTTCCGGCTCTCTTCCCAGCCCATGACCCAGTCGACGATTTTCGGATTGTTTCCATCAAACTCCTTCAGGCCGGGAACGAAATAGGGGTTGGGGAGAAACCGCGCGTCAAGGACGATGTCGGCGTCCGGGGGAAGCCCGTACCGGTATCCGAAGGAGATGAGGTTCACGATGAGGTTCTTGCCCTCCGACGGGCTTGAATAGTAGCGCTGGATGAGGCTCTTCAACTGGTGCACGTTGTACAGGGACGTGTCCACCACCATGTCGGCCATCGCCTTCAGGTCCCGGAGCTTCTCCCTTTCGAGGCGGATGCTCTCCGAAACCGTCCTCCGGTCCGAGAGGGGATGGGACCGCCGGGTCTCGCTGAACCGGTGGAGAAGGGTCTCGTCGGCCGCCTCGAGGAAGAGGATTTCGATCAGGTATCCCCGGCTCTTCAAACCGGAGAAGATCTCCCCGTAACGGTCGAGAAAATGTTTCTCCCGGATATCCATGACCAGGGCGATCCTGGAAATCTCGTCCGCCCTTTCGAGCTGAAGATCCAGGAGCTTCGGAAGGAGAGACACGGGCAGGTTGTCCACGCAGAAAAAGCCGATGTCTTCGAGGGCCCGGAGAACGGTGCTCTTTCCCGAGCCCGAGAGTCCCGTGACGACGACAATGCGGATGTTCTTCATCACCGTTGCCGGGGGATCACCGGAGGAAACGGCTCTCCTCGATCTTCAGGAGAATCTCCCGGGATTCCCTTTCCCTTTCCTTTTTGAGAAGACGGTTTTTCGCCACGATCTCCACGATGGTCGCCATGTTTCCCCCGGAACGGACGGGGACGCGGACCAGGGGGATCGCCATGCCGAGGATGACCCGCCGCCGCTCCTCCGACTCGATACGGTCGAAGACGGTTTCCTCCTTCCAGGGAACGAGTTCCACGTTGACCTCTATGGGCGTCTCCTCGGCGACGGCGGCCACGCCGAAAAGGCTCTTCACGTTGATGAGGCCCAGACCGCGGATCTCCATGAAGTACCGGGTGCGTTCCGGGCTTCTCCCCCGAAGGCTCCCCTTCCCCTTCCGCTCGACGTGGACGAGATCGTCCGAGACAAGCCTGTGTCCCCGGTTGATCAGCTCCAGGGCGCATTCGCTCTTGCCGATTCCGCTCTCCCCGCTGATGAGGATCCCGATGCCGGACACTTCCACGAGAACCCCGTGAAGAAAGGTCTTGCCGTGGAACTTTTCCCGGAGGCGGCGGAGAATCTCGCTCTCCGCGGCATGAAGCCCCATCTCCGTGAGGAAGAGAGGGATTTCCTCGCTGTCGCAGGCATCGAGAAGGGGGGGGAAGCCGCCCGTCGCTTCCGCGACGACGACGTATTCGGGGCGGCGGGAGAACAATTCCTCGAAGAACCGATTCCGGTCCGGCGCATGCAGGGAGCGAAGAAGGCCGAAGGGGAGCACCAGACCCCCGCCGGTCGGCGCGGAGGAACCCTGGGGGCCGCCGGTGTAAATCCGCAGCGCCGGGACCTCGATCTTCCGCCCGGCCCCTTCCCGTCCGGCGACGAGGACGAAAACGCGCTCCCCCTCCTCCGGGTCGAGAAGATCCTTCAACGTGAGGACATCCATGGCCCTGCCCCGTTTTTCGAATGTTATAGAAAAGATTTGTCCTTCCCCTGGATCAGGGAATAAAGGGCTTCCTTCGATCCGGCCCCCATGAGTTCCTTCCGGAACTTGTCGTCCTTCAGCATCCGGGAAATTTTCGCCAGTGCCTTCAGATGCTGGCCCGCCGAATTCTCCGGCGCCATGAGCAGAAAGAAAAGATGGACCGGCTTGCCGTCCAGGGAATCGAAATCGATTCCTCTCGAACTTCTCCCGAAGGACACGATGAGCTTTTCCAGGGACGCCATCTTCCCGTGGGGGATGGCGATCCCCTCGCCGATGCCCGTACTGCCCAGTTTTTCCCTTTCCAGAAGAACGTCCACCACCCCGCTGCAGTCCATGTCGGGTTTTTCCTCGAGAAAAACTTCCGACAGTTCGTACAGGACTTCCTTCTTCGTCTTCGACTTCAATTCCTCTATAATGCAAAACCTTGAAAGCAGGTCGGTGATGTACATCATTCTTCACTCCGGGATCCGTATTTGATGCGATCGCGAGAAGACGAAACCGTCCGTGCCCGTCAATCCTCCAAAAAACGGAAACGTTTTCCGTGACGGCAGCGGGCAAAAAGCGCCGCGGGCCCGGCGCCCGCCGAATCCCAGCGAACGGACACGCCCCGGGAACAGGGGAGGACGGGCGGCGCGGCAGGGGGACTTTCCACGAAGCCGTCAGTATTTCGTCTCGATCAGCGCATAGTTCCCGTCGTTTCTCCGGTAGAGGACGCTGACGCTTTCCGTCGCCGAATCCCTGTAGATCACGAACGGCGCCTGGGACCCCTCGATCTGCAGGACGGCGTCGTCCACGGACATGGGCTGGAGAATGATTTTCCTCGTTTCGACGATCTGGGGGGGTTCTTCTTCGGAAGGGGAACCCTCCGGCGTTTCCAGCGGTACGGAGGCGACGTTTTTCGCCGGATTTTCCTTGTAAATCTGATTCTTTTCCTTGTGCTTCTTGAGCTGTCTCTCTATTTTATCGACCACTTCGTCGACGGCGGTGATCATGTCCTTGGCTTCTTCCTTGCCGACGATGTTGACTCCCTTGCCCAGGAGCTTCACTTCCGCCACGTTCCGGAATTTCTCGACAGAGAGAATGACACTCGCTTCAACGGGCTTGTCGATGTATTTTTTCAGCCGTTGAATCTTCTTGTCCACGTGATCCTTCAGCCATTCTTCCCCCTCCATGTTCCGGAAGGTCAGGGAAATCTGCATATCCGCACTCCTCCTCTACACATCGCTCTCCGATTCCGTGGATCCGGCCGCGAAAGGGGCGATCCCGTCGCCCCGGCCTCAACGATCCCGGGGCGCGATCCCTGCCGGATCGGTCTTCGGCACGGCGCTTTCCGGAGGTCCCGGAGAATCCGGGATCCGGGAAAAGGCGTTCACTCCTTTTCTGTCCGGAAACGAAAACACAATCCGCCCTTATAATGGAATATTCCCGTGAATGTCAACCCCTTTCGGCCTGTTCAGAAGAATTTCTTTCTTTTCAGGGAAGGGAGAATCCCCATGAGTTCCCTGTATTTGGCAACGGTTCTCCGGGCTATGGAGATGCCCGATTTCTCCAGCGTCGACGCGATCTGGCCGTCGTGGAGGGGGTTTTTGGGGTCCTCCCGGGCGACCAGCTCCCGGATCCGCTCCCGTACGCTCTCCGAGGCGATGGAGTCCCCGTCGGTCCGGCTGATGCCGCTGTTGAAGAAATACTTCAGTTCGAAAAGGCCCCGCGGCGTGTGCATGTACTTGTTCGTGGTCACGCGGCTGATGGTGGATTCGTGCATTTCCACGTCGTCGGCGATGTCCTTGAGCACCATGGGCCTCAGGTGCTGGATCCCCCTGTCAAAAAAATCCCTCTGGAAATGAACGATGCTTTCCGACACCCTGTAAATCGTCCGCTGCCGCTGCTGGATGCTCTTGATGAGCCACGTGGCCGACTGGAGCCTTTCCCGGATGTAATCCTTGTTCTTGTCGTTCCGCAACCCGTTCCCCACGCCGGCCAGGATGTCGCGGTAGGTGTTGCTCAACTTGATCCTCGGAAGGCCGTCGTCGTTGAGGACGACCCGGTATTCGTCGCCCACCTTGAAAACGTAGACGTCGGGCACGATATAATGGGGTTTCTCCTCGCTGTACACCAGGCCGGGACGGGGATCGAGGTTCGTGATCACCCGGACCGCCTCGAGGACATCCTCGATGGAGACCTTCTGTTTCCTGGCGATGAGGGGGTAGTTCTTCGTCTCCAGGTCCTTCATGTGATCGTCGATGATCTTCCCGACGAGGGGCGTGAGAAGGTCCAGCGAAAGGAGCTGGTTCACGAGGCATTCCCTGAGATCCCGGGCGGCGATCCCCGGGGGATCGAATTCCTGCACTTTTTTCAGGATCCGCTCCACCGATTCCCGTTCCACGCCCTCGAGTTCCGCCACCTCGTCCAGGGTCGCGATGAGATACCCTCCCGCGTCGAGGTTGCCGATGATCTGGCAGGCCACCCGCTTCTCCCCCTCGGTCAGGGGGGAGAGATTGAGCTGCCAGTAAAGATAGTCCGTCAGCGTCTCCTTTCGGGTCATCAGGTTTTCGATGGGGGGGAGATCGCTCTCCTCGCGGTAATAAGTCACCCCGACGGGACCGTAATCCTCCAGGTAGCTGTCCCAGTCGAATTCCTCCTTGCCGTCCCCTTCGCCGGTGATCTCCTTCGTCCGGATGACTTCCCTGTCCCCCGACTCGTCCGGTTCGACCTGCTGGCTTTCCTTTCCTTCCTCCTCGCCGGGCTGCTGCTCCTCGAGAAGGGGATTCTGCTCCATCTCCTGGGCGACGAGATCGGCAAGTTCGATGCGGGAAAGCTGAAGCAGCTTGATCGCCTGCTGGAGCTGGGGCGTCATGATGAGCTGCTGGGTCAGCTTCAGGCTTTGCTTCAGTTCGATGGTCATACCGCTTGTCTCAAGTCCTCCCGCGGCGGCGGCCTTCAGAAGTTGAACCGCTCCCCGAGGTAGAATTTTCTCGCCAGATCGCTTCCGGCGATGGTTTCCGGAGTCCCCTCGATCAGAATGGACCCCTCGTTCAGGATGTAGGCCCGGTCACAGACGTTCAGCGTTTCCCGGACGTTGTGATCGGAAATGACGACGCCGATGTTCCGCGACCGGAGATCGAGAACGATCTTCTGGATCTCCTCGATGGCCAGGGGGTCGATCCCCGCGAACGGTTCATCCAGAAGGATGAACCGGGGCGAGGTCACCAGGGAGCGGGTGATCTCCACCCGTCTCCTTTCACCCCCGGAAAGGGCGTACGCCGGGCTTCCGGCGAGGGGAAGAAGCCCCAATTCGCCGAGAAGCTCCCCGAGCCGCTCCCGGTTTTCCTCCCGGCTCAGGCCAAGGGTTTCGAGAACGGCCAGGACGTTTTCCTCCACCGTCAGTTTCCGGAAGACCGACGGTTCCTGGGGGAGATAGCTGATCCCCTTCCTGGCCCGCAGGTACATGGGATCGCCGCCGATCTCCTCGCCGTTCAGCCGGATGGAGCCCCGGTCCGGCCGGATGAGCCCCACGATCATGTAGAACGTCGTGGTCTTGCCGGCACCGTTCGGCCCGAGAAGGCCTACCACCTCCCCCTGGTGGATGGAAAGGCTCACGTCGCGCACCACCGCCCTTCCATGATACGATTTCAGCAGGTTTTCCGCGTCAAGCGTTCCCACGGATCCCCCGCTTCACTTCTTCCCGTCCGGGAACAGGGTCGCCTTGACCCGGGAGGTTTCCGTACCTTCCACCGTTCCCAGGTTTTTATCGAGGAAGAACACCACCCGGTTTCCCCGGATCACGTTGTTTCCTTCCTCCATCACGGCGTTCCCCGTGATCACCATCTTTTCCTCCCGGGCCGTGTAGACCGCCTCGTCACCCGTGAGCCGTCTCGTTCCTTTCCGGATCACCACGTTTCCCGTCGCCACGATCCGGTCCACCTCCCCCATTCCTTCCGGCAGGGGGGAGGCCGAAGCCCCATCCCCGCCCCGCGGGACGGAGCGGTAGTGGACCTGTAGCGCGTCGCACAGGATCGTCACGTCCTCCCGGGTCACCTTCACGTCCCCGGAAAAGACGGCGAGGTTCTTCCCTCCCTCGATGGTCAGCTTCCGGGAGGTCACCTCGAGCGGCGGCGCTTCCCCCGCCGCGCCGGCCGGCCCCTGAACCGCGGGCGCCGAAAGGAGAACGAGCCCCGTCAGGACGGCATACATCCACCGCATCCAAAGAACGGAGAACCTCTTCCCTGCCGGCGGCCCCGGACCCATGCGCTACTCCCCGGCCGGGGGAAGCCCGCCGCCGGAAATGCGGGCCCGGACGGGAGCGCCCATGGTGAACCGCCTGGATTCGAGGAGGACGGTGACCCCCGTTCCCTCGATCTCCATGGCGTCGTTTCTGATCAGGCACGGCCCCGGCGCCGTGATTCTGCCCGCCCCGTGATCGTAATGAAGCTCACCGGTCTCGCACCGCTCCCCGGTGTCGGAAGTCAGGACAACCGCGCCGTAAAGGTCCATGTTCCTCTTTTCCGTATCCACGTTCCCCTCTCTGGCCGAAACGGTGAAGGCCCTCTCGCGGTCGACCATCCGGACGTGCACGTTTTCAAGGGTGACCCTGTTCCGGATGCTCAGGTATCGCGCCGAGTCCGCCGTGACGGTCCACCGGATGCCCGAACCGTCCACCTGGCTGAGACGGAAATCCCGGACGACCACGTCGGCCTTTTCGGAGAAGACGGTCAGGGCCTTCCCGGGAATATCCCGCCCGTGCCACAGGAAAAACAGAAACGCGCAAAGAACCGCGGCCAGAAGAAAAGCGGGGATCAACACCTTTTTTCTTTTCATCCCCGTACCAGGCGAAAAGTATAGCATTGTCGCCGGCCCCTGTAAAGGGAAGGCACCCCCGGGTCCGGCCTACAATTCATATCGGAACGCGACGTCCTTCCATTTATCCTGCACCCGTAGAATCAGCTCGCAGACCTCCCGTACCGCCCCCTTTCCGCCGGAAAGAGCGGTCACATAATGGGCCAGCCGCCGAAGGTGGTCCGACGCGTCGGCCACGGCGGCGGAAAAGCCCACCCGCCGGAACACGGGGGCGTCGACGATATCGTCCCCCATGTACGCGATCCGGCTGCCGTCGATCCCGTGACGGGCCATGATCGCCTCGAGGACGGAAACCTTGTTTTTCGCCCCCTGGTACACCTCCTCGATGCCCAGGTCCCGGGCCCGGTGGGAGACGACCCTCGACGTCCGCCCCGTGAGCAGGATCACCCGGATCCCCGCCCGCTGGAGGAGCTTCAGACCGTGGCCGTCCCGGACGTGAAAATGCTTGATTTCCCGCCCGTCGTCGTCCATGATGATCCGCCCGTCGGTGAGCACGCCGTCCACGTCGGTGACGAAGTGGCTCACAGGGCGTATCCGCTCCCGGAGACCTTCGGAAACGACGGTTTCCCTCATCCCTTTTTCCGGTTCCCCGGCCATTACTTCCCGTCCTCTTCCTTCACGATGTCGTCGATTTTCCGGAGCAGCCGGAGCAGTGCCGGCACCCTTTCAAGTTCCAGGGAGTTGGGACCGTCGCACAACGCCCTGTCCGGGTCGGGGTGAACCTCGAAAAACAGTCCGTCCACGCCGGCGGCGACGGCGGCCCTGGCGAGGAACACGGCCATTTCCCGGTCTCCGCCCGACGCCGTTCCCGTCCCCCCGGGGAGCTGGACGCTGTGGGTCGCGTCGAAGATGACGGGATAGCCCGTTTTCCGGAGAATGGGGAGGGAGCGCATGTCCGCCACCAGGTTGTTGTACCCGAAGGTATAGCCCCGCTCCGTGATGACGACGTTCGCATTCCCCGCGGCGACCGCCTTGTCCAGGATCATTCCGCCGTCCCAGGGGGCGACGAACTGCCCCTTCTTGACGTTCACGACCCGGGCGTTGCGGGCCACCTCCTGGAGGAAGTCGGTCTGCCGGCAGAGGAACGCCGGGACCTGGACCACGTCCAGGACCTCCGAGGCCGCCCGGATCTCCTCGAAGCGGTGGACGTCGGACAGCACGGGAAGGGCGAATTCCCGCTTCACCCTGTCCAGGATCTCGAGCCCCTTTTCGAGGCCCGGGCCGCGGAAGGATTGCCGGGAGGTCCGGTTCGCCTTGTCGTAGGACGCCTTGAACACGAGCGGGACGTCCAGGGACCGGGCGATCTCCTTCAGCCTTCCGGCGACGCGCAGCGTCAGGTCCTCGCTCTCGATGACGCAGGGCCCCGCGACGAGGACGAAGGGACGCCCTCCCCCGATGACGACTCCCTGTCCGATCTCGACTTCTCTCATTCCTTCTTTCCGTATTTCTGCTTCAGGATCTGGATCTTCATTTCCGGGATCTTCCTGGCCGCCCGGTCCGACCCGGGATTCAACTGGTACGCCATGGTGTACGATTTCAACGCCTTGTCGAATTCCCCCTTCTGCTCGTAGGCGGCCGCCAGGTTCAAATGGGTGGCGTCATCCTCCCGGTCGTACTTGAGGGCCCTCAGGTAATTCTCGATGGCCCGGTCCGGGTCCCCCTTGAGGCCGTACGCCAGCCCCAGGCTCCCGTAAAGCTCGCCCCGCTTCGGCTCCATCTTGATCATCCGCCGGTAGAGCTTCACCGCCTCCCCGTAGTCCTTGCGCTTCATGGCGTATTCGGCGAGGGTCGTGAGAACCTCCAGGGTCGGTTTCGCGGCGGCAAGGCGTTCGTAGTGCTCCACCGCCTTCTTCGCGTCGCCCGAGGCCTCGTAAAGGACGGCGAGATCCCGGTGGATCCCGGGATCCTTCCAGCCCTTCTTCACCGCCGCCTCGTAACTCGCGGCGGCTTTGTCGTATTTCTTCATCCCCCCGTAGGCCCTTCCGAGCCTGACAAGGAGGGACGGGTCGTCCGCTTTCCCGGCGAGGAGCTTTTCATAGTACCCGGCCGCTTTCCCGTAATCCTTCTTCAACAGGAAGTGGTCGCCCAGCCCCGCCAGGGCATCCCGGTCGTCCGGCGCGACGGCCAGGACCTTTTCGTACTGCAGGGCGGCCTTGTCGTAAAGTTTCCGTTTTTCGTAGGCCATGGCGAGATTGAGGCGCACGGCCGTGTTCTTCGGGTCCAGGGACAGGGCCTTCTTGTAGTTGGCCACCTCCCTCCCCCACACGCCGGCTCCGGAATAGGCGAGCCCCAGGTTGGCGTACGCCGCCGCGTTTTTCGGCTCCTTCCCGATGACCTTCCGGTACAGGGGGATGGCCTCCTTGTACCGGCCCGCCTTCAGATAGCCGTCGGCGAGGGCGTTCACCACGGAGGGGTTGTCCGGCTGCTGCTTCGACACGGACTCGTACAGTTCCAGGGCCTCCTTGTCGTCGCCCGCTTTCTCCAGGACCCGGGCCAGGCGGAAACGGACTTCCCCGCTGTCCCGGTTCAGGTCCAGGGAGGCCCGGTAGTTGGCGGCGGCCCGGCTCCACTGGCCGAGATTCTCGTAGGCGAAGCCGATGTTGGCATAGGCCCCGCCGTCCTTGGGATCCTGGCGGATGATTTCCCGGTACAGGGGAAGGACCTTCTCGTACCGGCCCGCCTTCAGGTAGATCCGGGAAAGCGCGTCGAGGGCCGTCCGGTCCCGGGGATCTGCGGCGAGGACCTTTTCGTATTCCCGGGTCCCCTTTTCCGTCATGCCCGCCTTCAGGTACAGCCCCGCCAGAGCCTTCCGGGTGTTCTCGTCGCCTTTTTTCTCCTCCAGGGCCCGGGTGAGGAACTGGATCTGCTTCTTCACGTCCTCCGTCCTGCGGGCCTGGCGCAGCCAGTCCTGGGCCGTGACGACCACCGACGCCGGGACCCGGGCGATTTCCTTCCCCCGGTAGGACACGTGGATCCACGATTCCTTCCGCGGCCCCCCCCCGGGCTGTCCCGAAAGGGACCGGTCCACCATGTCCACCCCCTTCAGGAGCCTCCGGAGATCGTTTTCCTCTCCCGCCCCTTCCACATCGACGGAAAAGCCGCTGCTGAGGAACGTGTCGGTTTCCACGGAAAGCACGACGAACTCGTCCCGGTACGTGATCTCCAGGGCCGTGTCCTTCCCGATTCTCAGGGTCTCCCCGTTCTTCTCCACCTCGAGGGAGCGGAACGCGGGGCTTCTGCCGGCGGCGACCGTGGTCAGGGTCCCCCAGGCGCGGCGGGCGAGGGAGGCCGCGGAGGACTCCCCGCCGGCGGACCACCGGACCAGGATCCCTCCGGAGAAAAGAAGGACGAGAACGACGGCCGCCGCGACGGCGTATTTCCACCGCTTCCTTCCCCTTTTCCGCCATCGGTCCTCACGATCCCGGGGGTCGTGCTCCGAAACGGGTTTTTCGATATCCAGCATCTTCGCCATCCGGCCGGTCCGGCCTGTTATTCCTTACCGCCAACGGCGGTTGAATACCACATTTTTCCCCATTGTTCCAGGGTGGACGGTCCCCCCGGGAGTAAAGGGCGGACGCCGGCGGGTTCCCCGGACCGCGACGGCCCGGCGCGGTTTCCGCGGGTTTCTAGGACAAGGGGGGAAACATGGGCGACCGGAGGAGCCCCATCCGGGCCAGCCGGTACCGGAGGGCCGTCCTGAGACAGCCGAAGCCGTAGACGACGCTCCTTTGGAAGTTGATGGAGGAGGCCTCCCCGAAATACCGGGTGGGGCAGCTCACCTCGGCGACGGTCGCGCCCCGCCACAGGATTTCCGCGAGGATCTCGTTGTCGAAAACGAAATCGTCCGAGTTCTCCTCGAGGGGGAGCCGTTCCAGCAGTTCCCTGGAAAAGGCCCGGTAGCCCGTGTGGAACTCGGACAGCTTGGCGTCCATGAGAAGATTTTCCACGAAGGTGAGAAAACGGTTCGCCGCGTAGCGCCAAAGGGGCATGCCCCCTTTCAGGGCGTATCCCCCGAGAATCCGGGAACCGAGGACGCAGGGATACAGGCCGTTCCCGATGAGGGCGGCCATTGCCGGAATGAGCCGGGGCGTGTACTGGTAGTCGGGATGGACCATGATGATGATGTCCCCTCCCTCCTCGAGGGCAAGCCGGTAGCAGGTCTTCTGGTTTGCCCCGTACCCCCGGTTCCGCTCGTGGACAAACACCCTGGTCTTCGGCAGTCTCCCGGCGATCCGCGCCGTTTCGTCCCCGCTGGCGTCGTCGACGAGGATGATCTCGTCGACCACGTCCTGTTCCAGCACTTCCCCGTGGGTCTTGATCAGTGTCTCCGCCGCGTTGTACGCCGGCATGACGACGATCACCTTTCGGCCCCTGTACATGATCCGGACTCCCTCCCGCGGAAACGCCCGCGCCCTTTTCTTCGCACGAAAGGAACCCGGAACGCAACACGGAAAAGAGGGGGAAAATCCAGGGACACTTCTGATTCGGAAAAACGGGGACACTGGCTCCCCCCCCCCTCCCCCTCAGCGGGAGAAGAACCGGAACCGTACATCAGTCTGGAAACCTGGCCGATACGGCGATACATTTTATGGGAATACGGCTGCCAGAGGGGATTCCTGCCGACCTTCAACAGGGAATCCTCGTTGACGTGGTACGGATAGCACAGGTGCAGAAATCCCTCGTCGGAATGGGTGCGGCCGGTCCCGCTCATCTTGACCCCCTGCCAGGGCGTTTC
>Ga0209604_1000224_pt1 | contig 56202 bp, 46 predicted proteins | sample AD_UKC097_MetaG_FD_184405 | JGI IMG/M metagenome (GOLD analysis project Ga0209604, IMG submission 184405) | Active sludge microbial communities of municipal wastewater-treating anaerobic digesters from USA - AD_UKC097_MetaG (SPAdes) (version 2) | ecosystem: Engineered > Bioreactor > Anaerobic >...
CATGCTTTCCACCGGGGTGCGCACCCCCGTGGGCATCAAGGTGCTGGGCGGCGACCTGGCGGAGATCCAGCGGCTGGGCGGGCGGATCGAGCAGATCCTCCAGCCGCTGCCCGGCACCCGCAGCGTCTTCGCCGAGCGCGCCGCCGGCGGCTATTTCCTCGACTTCGAGCCCCGGCGCCAGGACCTGGCCCGATACGGCCTGACCGTGGACGACCTTCAGATGGTGATCATGGCCGCCGTCGGAGGCGAGACAGTCAGCACCACCATCGAGGGCCGGGAGCGGTACAGCATCAATCTGCGCTACCCACGCGACCTCCGCTCCGAGCTGGACCAACTGGGCCGGATCCTGCTGTCGACACCCCAGGGCTTCACCGTGCCCGTATCGGCGGTGGCCGACCTCCGGCTGAGCGCCGGTCCGGCGATGATCCGCAACGAGAACGGCATGCTGGCCGGCTACGTCTATGTGGACGTGGCGGGCCTTGACATCGGCTCCTACGTGGCCGAAGCCAAAGCCGCCATGGACCGGGAATTGAAACTGCCGACGGGCTACTCTTTGCTTTGGAGCGGCCAATACGAGAACATGCTCCGCGTTCAGGAGCGCCTCAAGCTGGTGGTGCCCCTGACCCTGTTCCTGATTTTCGTCCTGCTCTACCTGAACACCCGCTCCACGTTCAAGACGCTGCTGGTGCTGCTGGCGGTGCCGTTCTCCCTGGTGGGCGCGATCTGGCTGCTCTATCTACTGGGTTTTCACATCTCGGTGGCTGTCTGGGTGGGCATGATCGCCCTGATGGGGCTTGATGCAGAGACGGGTGTGTTCATGCTGCTGTATCTGGATCTGGCCCACGACGAAGCCCGGCGGCGGAACCGGTTGAACAACATGGCCGAACTCCGCGAAGCCGTTATCCACGGCGCCGTCAAGCGGATCCGGCCCAAGATGATGACGGTAACCACGGCGGTGGCCGGCCTGATGCCCATCATGTGGAGCATCGGCACCGGCGCCGACATGATGAAGCGAGTGGCCGCTCCCATGGTGGGTGGACTGTTCACCTCGTTTGCCCTGGAACTGCTGGTTTACCCCGCCATCTATCTGCTCTGGAAAAAACGAGACCTGCCGCCCGCGGCGGTGGCGGGACCGTTGGAGGATTCGCCACATGAAGCATAGCGCACTTTTGATTCTACTGTATCTCGGCGCGGCGGCAGGAGTGTTTGCCGCCGAATCTGCGGAGCACCGTTTCGCCGTGGTGCACGGCCACACCCTGCGCGACTGCCGGGGCACGCTCGTGATCGGCCCGACGGGAATCCGTTTCGAGGCCGGACGGGAATCGGACACCCGGGCCTGGAACTGGACTGACATTCGCGAGCTCCGGGTGGAGTCTCCCCGGGAACTGTCGCTGGTCACCTATGAGGACCAGAAGCGGCTCCTGGGCCGGGATCGGGTGTTCCATTTCCGGCTTATCGACGGGGACATCACTCCGGCGCTGGCTCAAGAATTGGCCGCCTGGGCGGCGCGTCCGCCGGTCTTGGCGGTTCTCCCCCCGGAAAGCTCGCCGCCTCTGTTCCAAATCCCGGTGAAACACCGTCATCTGACCGGCGGATGCGTGGGTGAGCTGAGGGTGTATGCGGAACATCTGGAGTTCCGATCCACCGAATTACCCACCCATAACCGGTTCTGGCGCTGGTCCGACCTGGCCGCCTTCAGCCAGCCGGAGCGATTCCTGTGGCTCATCCACACCTTCGCTGCCGGGGAGGACACGCTCACGTTCGATCTCCGCCAGGATGCGCCCGTTGGGGCCGCGGACAACCTTCGCGACCGGCTCGTCGAGGCGGCCCTGCCGGCCGTCGTCGGTGACTGACCGGCTGGCGGCGGACCAACCTCATCCATCGCCGGGTGCACGCTCGCGCCACACCACGGATCGGAATCCACGCCCGACTGGCCGTCGACCCGCGAGCAACCCGTCCTCCCATCGCACGAATCTCTCCCGGCTGGTACCCACGGGGAAAAAGATGATGCCAGACCGGGACCTCTTCAATATAATATGGCATCAAATATACATTCCTTCGGCATCGACCGAATGTGAACTCGTTTAACCCAATATTTAGGAGGATTCCATGATTCGAACTGTGACGGCATGCCTGGTTCTGTTCCTGTTGGCGGTCCCATTCGTGGCGGCCCAGACCGACGAGGCGAAGCCGGCCGACAACTGGGATGTTCTGCGCGACAAGCTGAAGGCGGACAAGAAGCTGCTGGTGGCCGAGAACCTGACCATGACCACCGAGCAGGCCAAGGCGTTCTGGCCCGTCTACGACGCCTACCAGGCGGAGCTGGGCAAGAACAACGAGCGGATCAAGAAGCTGGTTCTCGCGTACGCCGACGTCTGGAACAAGGGCGCCGTGAAGGACGAGGACGCCAAGAAACTGATCGCCGAGATGCTGGCCATCGAGGAAGCGGAGCTTCATCTGAAGAAGACCTTCCTGCCCAAGTTCGAAGCCGTGCTGCCCGCTACGCAGGTGATGCGCTACTTCCAGATCGAGAACAAGATCCGGACCCTGGTCCGGCTGGACCTGGCCGCCAACATCCCCCTGGCCGAATAGGCACCTTCTTCCCGGCCGGTCTGGAAATCTCTGGAACCGGCCGGGATTCTTCCCGCAATCGAATCCCGGATACCCCCCCGAATCCGCTGGGGTTTTTCCATCCTTCATCTGTCGTTCTGGTGGCGCCTGAATCATCTTGACCGCGCCGTCCGTCGCCGCTTGATCAGGCAGTCGATCGGGCCCGGTGAATTCCGGTCCAGCCCAAACCGGGCCGCTGATCCGCCTCATCGGTTCAGCAGTTCCGATGACCATGAGGATACCGGTTGATTTATAATAGCAACTCCCTGAATTGTTCGTATAGTTTGGAGGTCAACATGGTCCGAATCATCGCAAGCGCCTCAATCCTGATGTGCCTTTTGGCGGGCGTCGCCATGGCCGGCGAACCGAATCCGGCAGCCATGAAAATGGTGATGGACTGGAAGGCGCGGCTGCAGCTGACCGACGCCCAGCAAGACGCTCTCCTGAAACTGGTGGACGAGCTGGGAACCAAGCTGGATCCACTGGCGGAAAAAATCGAGGCCGGAGAGGAAGTGGATAAAAAGGCCGCCATTGGGCAGTTGAAGACCGTCCAGGCCGAGTTCGAGTCCGGGATGAAACAGCTTCTGACTCCCGACCAGCAGAAGGAGTGGGAGAAGATCCAAACCGAAATCCACGGGCTCATCCTGAATCAGGTGGGCGCCAAGCAGGTGGCCAAGCTCAAGGATCCCCTGAAACTCAGCGACGCCCAGTTGCAGCAATGCGTCCCGGTGATGGCCAAGAAGACGGGAGAATTGATGGAGTACTTCTCAGAGGTTCAGGAAAAAAAGTCGGATCCGCCCCGGAACAAACGCCAGGAGCGCCGGGCAAAGATCAGCACGGTCCGCGGGCTCAAGGAGATCACCGGCGAGGCTGACGAAGCGCTCAGGAAGATATTCACCGACGATCAGTGGAAGCAGTATGAGGCCATCCAGGAACAGCAGAAAGCGGCCCTGAAGGCGAAGATGCAACAGGGGAAATGACCGGATCTGCTACAATGCGGGCATGAGAACACCCCCTGACGGCGCGCCATCCGAACAGGCGGAGGCGCCTCGAATTCCGGAAGCCGGCCCCGACCTGTTCTCGGTCACAGCCGAAAATCCAGGCCGTTACGCCTATCCCGGGGACAACCCGGCGGGGGCCGAGCTGGCCCGCGGAGGGATCGGCCGGATCCTGCTGGTGCACGACCGGCACCTGGGTCGCGAGATCGTGCTCAAGGAGCTGCTCGGCGAGTTCGCGGTGAACCGCGACACGCTTTCCGCGTCCGGGGCCGGCACCGCCGGTACCGCCGGCACCGCGCCGCTCACCGTCGTCCGTTTCCTGCGCGAGGCGCGGGTTACCGGCCAGCTGGAGCACCCCAGCATCGTGCCGGTCTACGAGCTGGGCATCCGCGCCGACGGCACCCTGTACTACACGATGAAGCGAGTCCGCGGCCGGACCATGACCCAGGCACTGCAGGCATGCGAGACCCTGGCCGACCGGCTGCATCTCCTGTCCCATTTCACCGACCTCTGCCAGGCGATCGCCTACGCTCACAGCCGCGGCGTGATCCACCGCGACATCAAACCCGACAACGTCATGCTCGGCGAATTCGGCGAGACGGTGGTGCTGGATTGGGGTCTGGCCAAGGTGAAAGGCAAGAAGGACATCCACCGCCAGGAGATGTCGCGGGACATGCAGGCCCTGCAGGACGGCCGCGAGGGCATCACCCTTGACGGCGCCGTGGTGGGCACTCCCTACTACATGTCGCCGGAACAGGCCGAGGGACACCTCGACCAGCTCGACGAGCGCTCCGACGTCTGGGCCCTGGGCGCGGTGCTCTACGAGATCCTCATCGGCCGGCGGCTGTTCAGCGGCGAGTTCCCCGTCCAGGTCATCTTCGAGGTGATGCAGGGCCGCTTCACTCCGCCCCGCCAGCTTGAGCCGTCCGTCCCGGCCGAGCTTGAATCGATCTGTCTCAAGGCCCTCCAGCGCGATCCCGCCGACCGGTACGCCTCGGCGCGGGAACTGGCGCTGGAGATCCAGGCCTTCCAGAGCGGGGCGCGGGTGATCGCTCACGAGTACACATCCTGGCAGCACCTGCGCCGCTTCGCCGCCAAGAACAAGCCCGCCATCATCGCCGCCGGCGTGATCCTCGGCGTGATCCTGGTGGCGCTGATCCTGCTTGGCGCCGCCAACGCCCGCCTGCGCGAGGCCCGGGCCCGGGAACACCAGGAGCATCTGCTGGCCAATTACCATATCGCCCAGGGGTTCAACGAGAAGGCCGCCCGGTTGCTCGAGGAGCAGCAGTACCTGGCGGCCCGGGTCTTCGCCGCCGCGTCGGTGCTGCACAATCCGGCCAATCCGGAGGGGCCGTTCGCCTCGGCGGCATTCGCGCGAGACCATGCGGAGAGCGTGCGGTTGCAGGTCATGGCCCGGTCTCGGGTATTCCAGGCCCGGACGGGTGCGCGGCTGGAGCACCGCCGAACACTCGATGCCGGGACACCGCTGCTGGCCGCCGCGGTTTCACCGGACGGCCACTGGGTGGCCGCGTTGGGCGACGACCAGGCCGTCCGGATTTGGGAAGCAGCCACCGGCCGGCTGGCGCACACCTTGCGCGGATTCCGCCGGGGCCCCCGCGGCCTCGCCTTCTCGCCCGACGGTCGACGGGTGATCGCCGCCGGCGTGTCTGCCGAAATCCACGCCTGGGATCTGCCGTCGGGCGAAGAAACGCTGGCTCTATCCGGTCCTCCGGGTACCATTTTCGACATCGTGTACGCGCCGGACGGGCGGTCCTTCTTCACCGCCGAGGCGGCGGGGACGATCGGCATCTGGGATGCCGCCACGGGTCGGCGGCGAAGTGCCCTGACCGGCCATGGCGCACCCATCCTCTCCCTGGCCGTCTCTACCGACGGCCGCCGTCTGGCCTCGGCGGGACGGGACAGGGTCATCCGCCTCTGGTCGCTTCCCGGCGGGAGGTCCGAGCGGGTGCTGCACGGCCATGAGGGCGTGGTGCGCGGCGTGGCGCTTTCACCCGACGGCACGCGCCTGGCCTCGGTCAGCTCCGACAAGACCCTCCGGATCTGGGAAACCTCCACCGGCCGGCTGCTCGTCACGGGCGAGCAATTTGCCGACGAGGTGCTCACCGTCGCCTTCTCCCCCGACGGCCGCACCGTGGCCGCGGGCGCCTGGGACGCGGTTACCAGTCTCTGGGACGCCCGGTCCGGCCGGCTGCTTCTGCAGGTGACCAGCCACGCCCAGGCCGTCTGGGACGCAGTCTTCACACCGGACGGACGGGAGCTGCTCACCTTCGGCGAGGACGGACGCATGCAGGCGTGGGGCGTCCGGCCGGGATCACCCGCTTACACCGCTCCGGGACAGGAGTACATCTGGTCCATCAGCTTTTCGCCTGACGGACGGCTGGCCGCTGTCGCCGGAACCGACGGCGGCGTCCGGATCTACGACTCCGCCTCCGGCCAGTGGTTGCGCACCCTGACCGCCAGCCGGGATATCACCGCCGATATCCGATTCTCGCCCGACGGCCGGACGCTGGCCGCCGCCGGCTACGATGGCCAAATCCGAATCTGGGATCCGGCATCCGGCCGTCTGGTACGTTCCTGGCTGGCGCACAAGTCCCTGGTCCAAAAGCTGGCCTTCTCGCCGGACGGCGCCGAGCTGGCTTCCTCCAGCAGCGATTGGACCGTCCGGATCTGGCACCCGGCGACGGGCGAGCCGCTGCGCACCCTCGAACCGAAGAGCGGACCGGTGCGCGGCCTGGCGTACTCACCCGACGGGCGCCTGATCGCCACGGCGAGCAACAAGGGCGCCCTGGATCTGTGGGACTCCCGGACCGGCGCGACCACCGGGCGGATCACCGTGAGTGATGCCGACCTCTTCGCCACAGCCTTTTCAGCCGACGGCCGCTGGCTGGCGGCGGCCGATTTCGCCGACCGGCTGGTTCTGGTGGACATGAAGTCCCGGTTGGTCGTCCGCAACCTCGCCTGGACGAGCGGCGGGGTGAACCGACTGGCCTTCGCCCCGGACTCGCGGCGGCTGGCTGCCGCCGGCAATGACGGGTCCACCGCCGTCTGGTCGCTGGACGGCGGCACGCCCGACGTGGTGATCAGCAGCCGCCAGAGCATCACGGGCATCGCCTTCACCCCGGACGGCCGGTCGCTGGCTGTGGGCGACGTCGAGACGGGCCGCATCTACCCGCTCGACTTCTCCCACCTGGGCGATCCGCCACAACATCAACTCCGCGCGGCGGAGTCCGCCGCGGGCGTTGTCCTCGATGGCTTCAACCTGACGCTTCGATCGGGCGGACGCTGATCCCGCCACCAAGTGCTGGAGCGTGATCGGTTCGTCCGCGAAACTGGAATATATCGGTTCCCGCTGGCAGCCAATGTCGGGACGGTTCAACCCGATCCCGCGGGAACCCGGATGCTGTATAAGGAGCCGGTTTGATGAAAAAGATTACCCTGTTTTCAGCCCTCCTGCTGGCCGGCCTGGTGGGTTCCCAACTGCTGCCGGCCTGGCTGGGACCGGACTACGCCACCCTGGCCGAAGCGGTGCGTTTCCTCACCATGTTCGGCCTGGCCTTCATCATGATTCACGTGGGCTACGAGTTCGAACTGGACCAGACCCAGGTGCGCACGCTCGGCAAAGACTACGGGGTCGCCATGACCACGGCGGCGTTTCCCTGGATTATCGCCTCGGTGTATTTCATGTACCTCCTGTTGCCCGCCGCCGAGTGGGGGAACTGGGAGACGTGGAAGGAGCTGATCCTGGCGGGACGATTCGCTGCCCCCACGGCCACCGGCATCCTGTTTTCCATGATGGCCGCCGCCGGGCTGTCGGCCACCTGGACCTTCCGCAAAACCCGCATCCTCGCCATATTTGACGATCTGGACACGGTCCTGCTCATGATCCCCCTCAAGATGCTCATGATCGGCCTGGCCTGGCAACTTGGCCTCATCGTGGTGGTGATGGTCGTCCTGCTGTTCGCGGGCTGGCGGTGGCTGCACCGGGTTCGCCTGCCGGTGAGCTGGCCGTGGGTGCTGGGGTACGCGCTGGCCATCGCCGGCGCCAGCGAGTTCGTCTACAAGTTCACCAAGCTTCTCGATGAAAGTGTCCCGGTGCACATCGAGGTGTTGCTGCCGGCGTTTGTCCTGGGCTGCATGATGAAGCGGCCGGCGGGGTGCGACCCCCACTGCGACGACGCCCGCGAGGGCCACCAGGAAGGGCCCGAGTCGCCCGTGGAGCAGCGCGTGTCCACCATTGTGTCCGCCGTGTTCATGGTGCTGGTGGGTTTGAGCATGCCCGTGTTCGTCGGCTCGGCAGCGCCGGCGCCGGCAGGCGGCGCCGCCACCGTGACCGCCGCCCAGCCGCCGTTGTCGGTGGGCGCCCTGGTGGCGCATGTGGCTGTGCTCACCCTGCTCATCAACATCGGCAAGATATTCCCGGCCTTCTGCTACCGGCGGGAGGCGCACTGGCGGGAACGCCTGGCGGTGGCCATCGGCATGTGCCCCCGCGGCGAGGTGGGCGCCGGGATCATTCTCCTGAGCCTGAGCTACGGCATCGGCGGCCCCGTCGTGGCCGTGGCGGTGCTCAGCCTGGCCCTGAACCTGGTGCTGACCCCCGTGTTCGTGGCCGCTGTCAATTACCTGGTCCGCACCGCGCCGTCCGTGCGCGCCTGACGGGAACGGCGCCGCAATTCCGGCTTCAGTTTTGCCGTCCGCCCGGCTACAATAGCGGGACACACCGCGGTCACCGGGAGAACGGACATGAGCCACAAGCTGTTGCGAACCAAACCCGTCCAGACGTTGCTGGCGGACACCCAGGACGAGCACCACAGTCTCAAGAAGTCGCTCCGCGCCGTCGACCTCGTCGCCATCGGCATCGGCTGCATTATCGGGGTGGGGATCTTCGTGCTGCCGGGCGTCCAGGCCGCCAAAAACGCCGGCCCGGGCATCATCCTGTCGTTCGCCATCGCCGCGGCGGCCTGCGCCTGCAGCGCGCTGTGCTACGCCGAGCTGGCCGCCATGATCCCCGTGGCCGGCAGCGCCTACACCTACGGCTACGCCACTCTGGGCGAGATCTTCGCCTGGATCATCGGCTGGGACCTGATCCTGGAGTACATGGTGGCGGCAATCCTTGTTTCCACCGGCTGGAGCGCCTACTTCGTAAACATGCTGAGCACCGGCGCAGACATCCATCTCCCGACCGCGTACACCGCCTCGCCGTGGGACAAGCCGCCCGGCCTGTTCAACCTGCCGGCGGTGGCCATCGTGCTGCTGCTCACGTTCCTCCTGGTGCGCGGCATCAAGGAGAGCTCCCGGGTGAACCTGTTCATCGTCATCCTGAAGATCGCCGTCATCCTCTTCTTCATCCTGCTCACCGTCTGGCACGTGGACCCGGCCAAGTGGAGCCCGTTCATGCCGTTCGGATTCACCGGGGTCATGACCGCCGCGGCCATCGTGTTTCTGGCTTTTGTGGGCTTCGACGCGGTGAGCACCACCGCCGAGGAGGCGATCAATCCCCAGCGGGATATGCCTATCGGCATCATGGGGTCGCTGGCGGTGGCCACGCTGCTGTACATGGCCGTGGCCGCCATCATGACCGGCATCGTGCCGTACAAGGAGCTCGGCGTGGCCGACCCGGTGGCGCTGGTCCTGAACCGCCTGGACATGCCGTGGGCCAGCGCCCTGGTGAGCGTCGGCGCCATCGCCGGCATCACCAGCGTGCTGCTGGTGCTGCTCATGGGCCAGCCGCGGATCCTGTTCGCCATGTCGCGGGACGGGCTCCTGCCGCCGTTCCTGTCCAACGTCCACCAGCGCTTCAAGACGCCATGGGTCACCACCCTGATCACGGGCGGCATCGTGGCGGTGTTCGCGGCGCTGACGCCCATCGACGTGTCTTCGGAGCTGTGCTCCATCGGCACGCTGTTCGCGTTCATCATCGTCTGCGCCGGCGTGCTGGTGTTGCGCTACACCCGCAAGGACCTGCCCCGCCCCTTCCGCGTGCCGCTCTTCCCGGTGCTGCCGGCACTGGGCATCGTGCTGTGCGCGTATCTCATGCTCAGCCTGCCCCTGGTCACCTGGTGGCGGTTTCTCGGCTGGATGGGGCTCGGCCTGCTGATCTACTTCCTGTACAGCTTCCATTCCAGCCGTCTGAACCGGGAGGGCGCCGCGGCGGCGCCGAAGCCCAGGTAGGCGCGGCCGCGGACCGGCTGTCCGTCTCAACGCGCCGGGAGGTCTTCGCATGGATCCTGTCTGGGCCAAGCTAAACTACGAGGGGCATGCCCCGGTGCTGATGCTGAACGCGCCGGACAGCTTTCGGCCGCGGCTGGCCGACCTGGGCTCCGCCCGGGTGGACCGCCGGCCGGCGGGCGGCGCGGCGTATCCGTTTGCCCTGGTGTTTGTCACCGCCTGCGCCGAGGTGGCCGCGCTGGCCCCGCCCGTGGCCGCCGCCCTGGAGCCCGACGCGGTGCTCTGGTTTGCGTATCCGAAGAAGACATCCAGGACCTGCACCTCGGACATCTCCCGCGACGCCGGCTGGCAGCCGCTGGGCGACCTCGGCTTCGAGGCCGTCCGGCAGGTGGCCATCGACGACGATTGGTCAGCGCTCCGGTTTCGGCAGGCGGGCGCGATCCGGACGCTGAAGCGCGATGCGTCCCGCCGCATGAGCGCCGAGGGACGCCGGCGGGTGGATGGGAGGAAGTGAGGACCGACCACTTCAAGGGGGAAGTGAAGGTTTGAAGGTTTGAAGGTTTTCGCGGAACCTTTCAACATTCCAACTTTCAAACCTTTGAACAATCCCCGAATGGATCCAGCCGGCGTCTCTCCCCCCTACGGCCAGAGGAACCGCTTCAACACCGTGAACGCCCGGTCCACGTGGCGTTTTTCCAGGATCAGCGTCAGCTCGGTGTACGTGGACACCACCTCCACGACGTTGATGCCCGCCCACAGCAACTGTTTGAGGATGGCGTAATACACGCCGGGCATCCCCACCACCTTGGGCGTGTAGCGGATCCCCACCGCAGCCAGCCCCGGCAGGCGCGACACGCGCCGCTCCCCGGCAAAGATCGCCTCCACCCGCTTCTCCAGGCCGCCGGCCGCCAGCACCGTCACCTCGTGCACCCCCTGGGTGACCGCGAGGAACGCGTCGCCGCTGCGGGTCGTCTCGCGGAGCAGGCGTTGGAGGCAGCCGGCGATGCCCGGCGAGTTGAGGTAGGTGAACTCGGCGATGTTGGAGCGCACGGTGATGTCGCGGATCTGGCGGAGGATCCCTTTGGCGTCTCCCGGCGGCCCGGCCAGGCGGGGCGCCAGCCGCTTGAGGGCCATGACGATGGCCCCCTCGCCCGCCGGCTTGAGGGTTTCCGCCGCCACCTGCGGCCCGATGAGGCGGGCAACCGCCGACAGGTTCAGGATGCCCTGCGCCAGCCCCTCGCCGAGGAGCGGCGATTCCCGGACGATACGTTCCACGACTGCGGCGATGGGAATCATGTTAAATAATTAACACTATATTCTTTTTTAGTCAAATATAACCAAAAATTATATTTCGCCGATTTACGGCCCTACACTGGCCCCCAGCTTCGCGATGGGAGGTTGCCCATGATTGACGTTCATCTGTTCAGCAGCCGGTCTGCCGCCGCGGCGCCGGCGGGGAGGTAACGATGGTTCGCATCCTGGATTCCACCTTGCGGGAGGGGGAGCAGTCACCCGGCGTCGCCTTCCCCGCGCACGTGCGCCTGGCGGTGGCCGAGGCCCTGGCCGCCGTGGGCGTGGACATCATCGAGGCCGGCCATCCGGTGGTCACCCCCGAGATCCGCCAGTCGGTGGCCCTGCTGGCCGGCGCCGGCCTGCCGACCCGGATCGGCGCCCACGCCCGGGCCCTGGCCGGCGATATCGACGCGGCGCTGGCCTGCGGTGTCGATTTCCTCGGTATCTATTTCTGCGTCGCCCCCGCGCGGCTGGCGGACCAGGGACTCAGCCTGGTCCAGGCCGTCGACCGCATCGCCGTCGCGGTGGCGCGGGCCCGCGCACAGCGGCCCGGCCTGCTCATCCGGTTCACCCCCGAGGACGCCGTGCGCAGCCCCCTGCGCCACGTCGTCATCGCGGCCGCCGAGGCGGTACGCGCCGGCGCCGACATCGTCAGCATCGCCGACACCACCGGCTGCCTGGTGCCGGGCACGCCCCGCAACATGCACGACATGGTCCGCCGCGTCCGCGACGGTCTGGCGGCGCGGGACGCGCATCCGCTCATCGCCGTCCATTGCCACAACGACCGCGGCCTCGCCCTGGCCAACGCCCTGGACGGCGTCCGCGCCGGCGCCGACATCGTCGACGCCTCGGTGCTGGGTCTGGGCGAGCGGGCCGGCATCGTGGACCTGGGCCAGCTCCTGGCGGTGCTGGCCGGCGACTTCGGCGGCGACGGCCGCTGGGACCTGACCCGGCTGCCGGCCCTTTACCGCCTGGTGAGCCGCGCCGCCCGGCGGCCGGTGCCGGCGCATTTTCCCGTGACCGGCCGCTACGCCTTCACCCACTGCGCCGGCGGCCACGTCCGGGCCGCCCTGGTCCACAACGGCCATTACGCCAGTCTGTCGCCGGAGCTGGTGGGCCGGCGGGCCGAGGTGGCCCTCGGCCACATGTCGGGGCTGGCCGCGGTGCGCCACGGCCTGGACCGGATCGGCGTGGCCGCGGACGACGACCTGGCCCGGAACGTGCTCCAGGCCGTCAAGGCCGCCGGTCAGGGCGGACGTGCGGTGGATGTGGAGGAACTCGCCCTCATCGTCCGCTGCGTCGCCGGCGCCGACAGCGTTCCCACCACTCCCCGGTCCGAAGCGCCGGAGTGCGTCATGGCGTCAATCGACAGTTGATGGTTGATCCTTCGTGCTCGTCAGTCGTAATCGTCATCGTAATCGTGCTCGTAATCGAAACTCGCGGATCGAGGCTCGAGACTCGAGGCTGGCGGCTCGATCCATTTTCCGTTGCGCCTGCCGCTGATCGAGCGGTGTGAGGATAGCTGCCCCTACGACGGATCCCGGGCGGGGTCGGAGGCAGCCCGGAGGAGCAGAGGGCGGTCCAGCGCCTGCATCACCATGGCGGCCGGGTATCCGTGCTCCAGGAGCTGCGTTATGGCCCGCAGGTACTTGCGGATGTGGCGGAAGAATTTCCGGTACCCCTCGCAGAGGTAGTGCAGCCCGGGTTCGCCACGGCCGGACTCGGCGAAGCGGTGCTTGGGGCATCCGCCCCGGCATGCCGCCAACACCTCGCATTCCCGGCACTGGAGCGGCAGCGCGGTTTCCTTCCGGACCCCGAACCCGGAGCGGCGGGAGCGTTCCGCCAGGTCAACGAGGCGGTCGGTCAGGACGTTCCCAAGTTTAAACTGCGGGTACACCCCGTGATCGCAGGCGTAGACGTCGCCGTCATGCTCCACAGCCAGCGTGCGGCCGCACTGCGCCGCGTGGACGCAGACCGGCGACGGGTTGCCGACCCAGGCGCCGAGCGCCCACTCGAAGTTCATCACGAACACGGCGCCCACGTCGTGGCGGACCCACTCCTCGTAGACGGCGATCAGGAAGTCGCCGTACGCCTCCGGGAGGACGGACCAGGGGGTGACCGCCGCCGGGCCGGCGGCCGCCTCCGGCGAGGCGAATCCCGCCAGCCGGAGCCCTTGCGCCGCAGTGTCGCCGTCGGCCAAGCGTTCCACCACCGGGGTGAACTGGATGAACTCCACGCCCTGGTCCCGCAAGAAACGGTAAACCGCCAGCGGTTGTAATGCCGTCTCCCGGGCGACGCACGCCAGAACATTGTATTCGACGCCGTGTTTCTTGAGGAACTCCAGCCCCCGCATCACCGCGTCGAAGGTGCCGCGGCCTTCTCGGTCGCGCCGGTAGCGATCGTGGATCTCCCGCGGGCCGTCGAGGCTGAGGCCCACCGTAAAGTTGTTCTCCCGGAGAAACGCGCACCACCGGTCGGTGAGCAGGGTGCCGTTGGTCTGGATCGAGTTGGTGATCCGCTTCCGCTTCGCGAAGCGCTTTTGAATCTCCACCACCCGCCTGAAGAAGTCGATCCCGAGCAGGGTCGGCTCCCCGCCCTGCCAGACGAACTCCACCTCCGGCGTGGGTTGGCTGCGGACATAGTTGGCGATGAGGGCGGAGAGAACCGGCTCGGACATCCGGTACGTCTCGGCGGGGGCGAACAGCGCCTTTTTTTCGAGGTAGAAGCAGTACGCGCAGTCGAGGTTGCAGGCGGGCCCCACGGGCTTGACCACCACGTGGAGGCCTTGCGGGACGCCGTCCGGCTGCGCGGGTGTCCGATTATCCCCGGTTTGTTTCACCGATTATTCTCTGAGCTGTTCCTGATGCCGCTTCCGGAGGATCTCCAGCAGATCCTCGAAACTCATCGCCGCCTCGCCCAGCCGGAACACCACCTGCCCGAGCTGCCCGGAAAAGCGGTGGGGCACGTCGTAGGACAGGTTCACCGGCGTGCCGGTATCCTCGCCGATGTCGAAGGTCTCATCCAGCGAGACCCGAATGGGGATGGTGGACTCGATGCGCCCTTGGGCGGCGGGCTGGCCGTCCACCCGGAGGATCCCGGCGCCGCCCTTGCCGAAGCCTCCGCCGTCGTATGTGAAGTCGAACTCGATGGTGTGGCGGCCCGGCGCCAAGGACTCGGGCGCGGCGATGTCGAAATGGGCGATGTCCAGGTTGTTGTAGTGGAACGTGGGCTTGCCGTCGGTCATCAGCAGGGCGTACCCGCCGCTGAGGCCGCCCTGGGTCACCAGGACCCCCTGCTCCCGCCCCGTGGACAACTCCACCTCGACGCGGATATGGAAGTCCCGGTTCTTCACGTTGGGCGCGCTCCCTTCCGGGATGCGCCTCACGGGGCCGCCGTAGACGAACTCGTCGCGGCCCCGCCGGAGGCTGGGCCGGATGGAGGGGTTGAGCCGGATGATCTTGCTGTCGTCCAACGGCAGCACGTTGTGCCGGGCGGCCTCGGCATAAAAGAGAAGCTTGAGCTCCTCGAGCCGGGCCGGCTCCTTCTCCGCCAGGTCGACCGCCTCGCTGAAATCGTGCGCGAGGTTGTAGAGTTCCCACCGGTAGCCGCTGATCACGTCCACCTCGGCCGTCATCATGGAATCCTGCCAGGGGGCCAGGTGCGGCGTGGTGCAGGCGACCCACCCGTCGTGGTAGATGGCCCGGTTGCCGAACATCTCGAAATACTGCGTCCGGCGGGCCGACGGCGCCTTCGGGTTGTCGAGGGTATACACCATGCTCACGCCTTCCATGGGTTTCTGGGCCACGCCGTTGACGGTGGCCGGCGCCGCCTGGGCGCACGCGTCCAGGACGGTGGGCACGATGTCGATCACATGGTGCCACTGGTTCCGGATGCCGCCCCGGTCCCTGATCCGGGCGGGCCACGAAATCACCATCCCGTTGCGGGTGCCGCCGAAGTGCGAGGCGATTTGTTTCGCCCACTGGAAAGGAGTGTTCATGGCGTGGGCCCAGCCGATGGGATAGTGGTTGTGGCTTTTCCACGTGCCCAGGTCGTCCCGGTGCCGGAGCACCTCCTGGAGGTCTTCCTCGACGCCATTGAGGGTGGCGAGTTCGTTGAGGCACCCCTGGAATAACCCCTCGTCGCTGGCGCCGTTGTCCCCCGCGATGTAGATGACCAGCGTGTTGTCGAGCTGGCCGAGCGCCTCGATGGCGTCCAGGACCCGACCGACGTTGTGGTCTGTCTGGGAGAGGTAGCCCGCGTAGATTTCCATCATGTCGGCGTAGAGCCGCTGCTGCTCGAGACTGAGGGTGTCCCACTTCGGGACGTCCGGGTGCGGCGCCGTCAGCCGGGTGTCGGCGGGGACCACGCCGAGCGCCTTTTGGCGGGCGAAGGTCTCCTCCCGCATGCGGTCGTAGCCCTGGTCGAAGCGGCCCTTGTACCGGGCGATCCATTCCGGGCGGGGATGGTGGGGGGAGTGCGTGGCGCCGGGGGCGTAGTAGAGGAAGAACGGCTTGTCCGGCGCCACAGCCTTCTGGTTGCGCACCCAGCGGATCGCCCGGTCGGCGATGTCGTCATCGAAGTGGTAATCCCGCCGGCCGAGGTAAGGTTCCACCGGGGTGGTCCCTTCGTAGGCCGCCGGGCGCCACTGGTTGGTCTCGGCGCCGACGAAACCGAAGAAGTGCTCGAATCCCAAGCCCGTCGGCCACAGGTCGAAGGGTCCCGCCTGGCTGTTCTGCCAGTCGGGCACGTTGTGATTCTTGCCGAACCAGGCGGTGTTCCAGCCCCGCTGCCGGAGGATCTCGGCCACGGTCGCAGTGTCCTTCCCCATCTGGCTGTTGTAGCCGGGGAAACCCGTGGCCTGCTCCATGATCACCCCGGTGTGCACCGAGTGATGGTTGCGGCCGGTGAGCAGCGCCGCGCGGGTGGGCGAGCTGAGGGCCGTGGTGTGGAACTGGTTGTAGCGCAGACCGTTGTTGGCCAGCCGGTCCAGGGTGAGCGTCTCGCAGGGACCCCCGAACGTGCTCGTAGCGCCGAAGCCGACGTCGTCCAGGATCACCAGGACGACGTTGGGCGCCCCCTTCGGAGCCTGGATGGGCTGGGGGAAGTCGGAGCGGGAGTCCTTCACGCTCAGCCCGACCTGGCCTTTGAACGGCGCCGGCGGGGCAGGGAGAACATCCTGCGCGGATGCCGCACCGCCGAGCGGGCCGCAGCCCATAACGGTCAAACCCATGGCCGTCCACGCCGTATGACGGCGGAATTCCCGGGCTGTCTGTCTCATGGTGATCCTCCTCTGCACACGTGGCTGTCCCCCGGGCGAATGCGGGAGTGGATGGAACCGGCCCGTTGATCCTCGATCTGAGTGATTGGTCAAACAAATTGAATGTATTTGAATCAGGTGACGGTTGCAAGGGGATTCTCCCACCGTCAGGCGTTTGATGAAGGTTTGATGTTTGATCTCCCAGGTTTGGGAACGGTTGATGGTTGATGGTTGATCGTTCGCGTTCGTAAGTCGGAACCGTCATCGTAATCGAGGCTCGAGACTCGAGGCTAGCGGCTCGTTCCCGCGATGCGGACATCGGAATTCGGACATCGGACCTGGGACCTTGGTTCTGGGTCCTCGTCTCCAGCTCCCAACTCCCCAATATTCTCAATCCGGCACCCCACTGATCGCACTCCAAATAATCAATAAGATATAAACAGTCAGCGATAACCAATAAACATCCGATTCACCGTTTAGCCGTTTCGCTGGTTCGCCGACTCGCCGATTCGCCGACTCGATCGCGCCGATCCTATCGGTCATTCACGATTTCTTGATGATCGGGATAAGATCGCCTACAATCGGTCCATCAACACCTGCGGGGGCCGGCATGGATTTTCCAATCTTCCATCTGGATTGGCTGGGCAACCGGATGCTCATCGCTGTGATCGCGGTGGTTCACGTCCTCGTCAACCACGCGCTGGCGGTGGGTTTCATCCCATTTATCACCTTCATCGAGTACCTGGGATTCCGCCGCCGTCAGGACGACCCCGAGGCGGCCCGGGCGTGGGATGATCTGGCGCGCCGGATGATGGCCGTCTGTTTCGTGCTGACCACCACCGTGGGCGCGCTCACCGGCGTCGGGATCTGGCTCTCCACCGCCCTGGTCAACCCGGATGCCATCGGCAGCCTGATCCGGGTGTTCTTCGGCGCCTGGTTCACCGAGTGGATCGTCTTCGTGCTCGAGGTGGTATTTGTCATCCTCTACTACTACAGCTGGCGCCGTTCCAACGACTCCGACGCCGCCAAGCGCCGGCATATCCACTTCGGCGCTGCGCTGAGCGCCTTCTCCTGGCTGACCATGGCCATCATCGTGGCCATCCTCGGCTTCATGATGGACCCCGGAGCGTGGCCGGTCGCCCGGACTTTCCTCAGCGGCTTCGCCAATCCCATCTACATTCCGCAACTCTATTTCCGCACCGCCCTGGCCATGATGATGGGCGGGGCGGTGGGGTTGCTCCTGGCGACGCTGCTCACCGGCCGGGACAGCTCCGTCCGCTGGCCGGCGGTCCGCTACGCCGCGCTCTGGCTGCTGGTCTGGGCGCCGCTTACCGCGGTGGGAGCGTTCGTCTACCGCGCGGTGATCCCCGGAGAGATGATGCGCAACATGCCCACCGCCGTGTCCACGCTGGTCTTCAGCCAGTGGTACGATTCCCTGGTGGCGATCATCGCAGGGTCGCTGGTCGCGGCCGCCGCGGTGGCGCTGTGGGGCTTTGCCCTGCCGCGCTGGCTGCCGCGGGCGGCGGCCGTCGTGCCCATCCTGTGCCTGGCGTTTTTCGTGGGCAGCTTCGAGCGAGTGCGGGAATTCATCCGCAAGCCGTACGTCATCAAGGATTACATGTACGCCAACGGCTTGCGGGTTGCGGAATACCCGCTCTATCAGCGCGACGGCGTGCTGCCCCACGCCGCCTTCGCCGCCCCCGGCGCCCACCGCCTCGCCGCCGGGCGCGACGTGTTCATGATCGCTTGCAGCCGCTGCCACACCGTCACCGGCATCAATTCGGTAACCGACAAGTTCCGTCGCCTCGCTCCGCCCGGCCAGACGATGGGCGTCGCCGACATGCGGGACTACATCCTGCGCATGCATAAGGCGTGGTACTTTATGCCGCCGTTCCCCGGTAATTCCGCCGAGCTGGACGCCCTCGTCGCCTACGTCCAGGCCGTGGACCGCCGGCCCGAACCGCCACCTGGCGCCCAGGACGCCGGCGTCGCCGTCAACCCGTCCCGCCGGCTGCCGGCACCGGTGCCAGCCGCCCCGCGGAAGGGGGTGTGACCATGGCTGTCCTCGCCACCATACTCTTCATGGCCCAAACCGAACCCTTGCTGCGGGACATCCCCTTGCCCCTCCCCCTGCCGGCCGTTGCGCTCGCCGCCATCCTGGTGCTGGCCTTCCTGGCGCACATCCTGTTCGTGGACCTGCTCCTGGGCGGCGCGCTCCTGACCCTGTGGGCGGAGTTGCGCGGCCGGCGCGAGGCGCGCTACCTCGGGCTGGCGCGCGCCGTGGCTGCCACCGTCACCGTGAACAAGAGCCTGGCGGTGGTGCTGGGGGTGGCGCCGCTGCTGGCCATCAACACGCTGTATCCCGTTTTCTTCTACCCGGCCACCGTGCTCACGGGCCGGATGTGGATCAGCCTCGTGCCCATTCTCATCGCCGCCTTCCTGCTGCTGTACCTCCACAAGTACCGCTGGGAGCAATTGTCCCGCCGGCCGGCGCTCCGGCTGGGCGTGCTGGGGCTGGCGGTGGCCCTGCTCCTGCTGGTGCCCCTCGTCTTCCTGACCAACGTGAACCTGATGCTCTTTCCGGAGCGCTGGAGCGGCGTCCGCGGCTTCTGGAGCGCCGCGCTCCTGCCCAACGTGCTGCCCCGTTACCTGCACTTCGTCTGCGCGACGCTCGCGGCCACCGGGCTGTTCCTCGTGGGCTGGATGCGGCGGCCCGCCTACCCGGCCGCCGAGCGCGTGCCCGGCTTCACCCGACCGGAACTGCTCCGCTTCGGCTACCGCCTGGCGCTCGTCGCCTCGCTCGCGCAACTGGCGCTGGGACCCCTCAATTTCTTCACCCTGCCGTGGCACGGGGTGACCTGGGAACTGGCGGGGATCTTCACCGCCGGCCTTGCGTTCGCCCTGGTGGCCATGCACCAGATCGGGCGGGAGCTGCGGGGGCCGGACACGGGCGTGGGCCGGAGGTTCTGGGCCGTCGTCGCCCTGATCTCGGTCACGGTGCTGTGCATGGGCTGGGGCCGCCACGCCTACCGCGAGAACACTCTGGCGCCCCACCGCGCCCAGATGGTGCAACCGGTTGGGCAACCTGTCCAAACGGACGTTTCCACCGCAGACCGACGCCCGTAATCACGCACATCGCCCCAAATATTCGCCTCTCGCCCACGGACCGCGACTCCGCGGGCCGTCCGCTGGTCAATCCTGCGCATCTCCCCGCCCGCAGGTTACGCCGTCGCGGAACGGGCAGCGTCCTGCCGCGTATTAGCTGGCAACGGAGGTCCTCATGATCAGAACCATCATCATGATCGGATCGGTTTGCCTGGCGATGGGTCTCAGCGGTTGGTCGGACGGGCAGCAGGCCGCCGCTCCCTTCACCTATCCGGAAACCGAGATCGGGCGGCGCGTGGCCGGATACGTACGCGCCTTCAATGATCCCAACGAAGGGGCGCTGCGCGCGTTCCTCACCGACAACCTCGCGCCGGCGGCACTTGCCCAGCTGTCTGTGAAAAACCGGCTGGAGACGCTGCGGCGGATCAAGGAAGACACCGGCACACTCGAGCCGGTCCGGGTCCAGGCCGCCGGCGCGGCGACCATCACCCTCACCGCCCGCACCGCCAAAGGCGAATGGCTCGAAATGGCTTTTGCGTTCGAGCCCGAGCCGCCGCACCGGCTGCTGGGCGTCCGGTTCGGGCTCCAGGACAGCCCGCCGGGCCCGGACGAACCGGAGACGCCTATCACCGAGGCCGAGCTCGTGGAGAAACTGGAACAGCTTCTCGTCGATCGCACGAGCCGGGACGAGTTCTCCGGCGTCGTCCTGCTGACCCGGGGCGCCACACCCGTCTTTCAGAAGGCCTATGGCTTGGCGAGCCGGGAGTACAACGCGCCAAACCGGCTGGACACCCGCTTCAACCTGGGTTCCATCAACAAGTTCATCACCCAGATCGCCATCGAGCAGCTCGCCGGAAAGGGCAAGCTTCAACTCGACGCGCCCATCGGCATCTACCTGCCCGATTACCCGAACCCGGATGCCGCGGCAAAGGTCACGGTGCGGCACCTCCTGGACATGACGGGCGGCATCGGTGACTTCTTCGGCGAACGCTATGCCGCCACCCCCAAGGATCGCATCCGGAACCTGTCCGACTACCTGCCGTTGTTCGCCGCCGAGCCGCTCCGCTTCGAGCCGGGCGCCCGCCGCGAGTACTCCAACGGCGGCTACGTCGTGCTGGGGCTCGTCATTGAAAAAGTGTCCGGACAGAGCTACTTCGATTACGTGCGCGAGCATATCTACGGGCCCGCCGGGATGAGCGACAGCGGCCATCTTGAAACGGACATCCCCGTTCCGAACGTGGCCAGCGGCTACACCCGCCTCTGGGGCGGCGGCGAGCACTCCGGGGAGCCCCGCCGCAACAACCTCTACACCCGTCCCTGCCGGGGCAGTTCCGCCGGCGGCGGCTACGCCACGGCGGGAGACCTGCTGAAGCTGGTGGAAGCTTTGAAGGCGGGCCGCATGGGCGCGCCGGAGCGATCCAGGCAGATCACCGAGGCCGGTCTCGGCATTGCCGGCGGTGCGCCGGGGATCAACGCGATGGTGGAAGTGGACGCCGGGAAGGGGTACACCCTGGTGGTCCTGTCGAACTACGATCCACCTGTCGCGATGGAAGTGGCTCGACAGGTCAGGAGCTGGCTGGCCCGCCTGGCGCCTTCCACCCCCCCGGCTGAGTGATGGCCGGGGGACGAGGACGCGCCGCTAACGGACCGTCCGGACCAGCCGGAAACCCGTGGCGGCACCGTCGCCCACAGGCGCAGGAACGGGCGGCCGTCGGCGCGGCCGGGCCCGCAGGCAGAATCCGTCCTCCACTGCCGGCGGCAAGCCGCGCCGACTTGAAGCAACAAGGCTTGAAAACCATATTAGCGGGAAATTGGCATTCTGCGTGTATAAGTGTATAGTACGGCGATCGATACCAATTGTCGAAGAATATGGCCACTCTCATATTGAAGTCGGTAGGTATGCTCCGGTTCCAGCGGGAGGTGCGCGATGGGATGTCTGGGAGTGGTGGTCAGCTTGATGCTGATGCTGGTTGTGGGTCTGGCGCCGGACGGGTTGCGTTCCCTGTTGCTTCCCTGGCTGAACTGGGTGGCCGATAGCCCGGTGATAGCGATTGCCGCCTTCCTGCTGGGCATGCGGGGACTCACTTTGGCGGCGGAAATCCTGACCCCAAAGCAATTCTATAACTACAGTGACGAATTCTTTGATTTAGCACAGCCCAGCTTCCGCACCTGGTTTGTCCCCCTGCTGCAAGCGGCGGTCGTCCTGGTCGCCAGTTCGCTGCTTCCAGTTGCCGGATCCTTCCAGTTATCGCATTCGGTCCAGGTCGGAAAACCGGAGGTCCAGGAATTGATGGGTTTCCAATACACGGTGACCCGATACCGGAATGTTCTGAGCGCGGAGGCCGTGACCGCTCTGTTCGTGGCCGCTGTCCTGGCGCTGTCGCTCTGGCTGGCGATGGTCGCGGTCAGTCTGCTCGCCCGCAGGTGGTTCAGCCGGCGCGCCCCCGACGGGTATCAGCTGGGAGAGCTGAGGAAAACCTGTCGGTCGTTCCGGTCCCTCAATCTGGACAATGACGATGTCAAGTACCGGGTCCGGGAGGCGGTGGCCGGCGGCGTCGCCTTTTTCTTCCTGTGGGGCGAAGGCGGCCCCTTGAACATGACCTTGCTCGCCGGCTTTGCGGCCGCGCGCCTCCTCACCTTGCCAATGGTGGAGTACCTATCGGTTCGCGCTTTCGTGCGGGCGGACAGACAACGGGCGGCGACCGCCCCACGGTGACAAACGATCAGCGGCAAAACGTCCGCCTGATGACCATTCCCTGCCGGCCAGCTTCCAGCGAGGCGGATTCCACGGGTCCGGCTGGCCCGTCTGCAGCAGCGTTTGGAATAACTTCTTGACATCACCCCGGAGGCGAAAATAGCATCGATCATAATCGGTATAGATGAAACGCGTAGGGAGGAAACGTCGATGAGAAACCAGATCCTTCGCTGGGTCAGCCTGGGGTTCGGGTCAGTGCTGCTGCTGATGGTCGGGGCTGTCGCACCCCTGGCCGCTCCTGACGATGCGCCGGCCACTTTGCCGGTGGCCGGTCTCCGGTTCGAGGTGTTCAAGGCGGAGGCAGGAGCGAACACCCTGTCTCGGAGCTCGATCCTGCTGATGTGGTCGATGGGAACCGGCGTGGACGGGTTGAAGGGCGGCACGTTTGCCTGGCTGGAGGGACCGACGGATGAATACCCCGGGTGGGTCAGCCCGGACGGGCGGGTGATGTCCGCCCTGGCTGGCGGTCATTTTTCGCGGAACATGATGGGCCACCCGATGCTCGAGTTCGCCGAGGTCGAAGGGGCGGTGCTTTACCAAGCCAAGGCCGGCGAGGAATATTTGGAACGGATATCCGGCAGCATCGTCGCCACCGAAGTCTCATTCGAACATGAGGGGACGATGCACAAGGGCAAACACCTCGTGTTTACCGGAAAGGATTGCAGCAGTGAATCTCAACGGCTCCTCCAACTCTTCGGCGTGGCGGTCCGGGGCCGGGCCGGCCGGGTGAAACTGTTCAGGGAAAGTGGGGAGAGAGGACGGTTCTCTTGTCCGGCCATGGTCGGTCTGGACGGCCGGGTGGTCAAAATTCTCGGCGATCACTGGTCGCTCGAAATCCCCCCGGTGGAGAAGTAGCGGGCGGGCGGCAACGCGACATCGACTTCCGTTGTCCGACGCAGAGGAGCGAATGCTAAAACCTGGGCGAGAATGAAGGCGGCAGGCAATGGGCGGCTTGCTGCCTATACGCACTGTCGCGTGTTTGGGACGATAACAGCTTCGGTACCGGGGTGCAAAACGAGTATGTGGAACACACTGAAAATCTTCCTGGCCCAACTGATCCTTATAGGAATGATCCTGCCTGTGCACGGGCAAGGCGATCGGCTCCAGGAAACGGCTATCCAGGTAAAACCGGGGCAGGGCGTGGCGGTGGCCGCCGCATACGACCCCAAGGTTCCTGGCCCTCACCGGCTCGTGTTGCTCGACGCATCCGACCAATTTCACGCCTGGAACAGCGAGCTTCCTACCGACTGGAAACCCGACCGGGTGGCCGAACTCGAACTGGTGGTCCGCCTCGACAGGGAGCGGAAGTCATTGGAAACCGTGCAATATCAGGGCGGGCCCCCCATCACGAGCTTCAAGTATGACCTGGACATTCAAGTCCTGGAGGCGCGTACCGGCCGGCTGCTGGACTCGTTCGTTCTGCGGGGATCAGAGCCAAGGCGTTTTCCCAAGAAGGCACCGGTCCACCAGATAAGTCTGGACGGGCTCCCGGTTGTCTACCTGGAACTGGAAGAGGCGCTCCGACAGTTTGTGAAACCGTTGGAACCGCCCCCGGACATGCGGTTTGTCCGGATTGAGCCGGGTATTTTCACCATGGGCTCGCCCTCGTCGGATAAGGATCGCGGGGTTGACGAGAACCGGCACCAGGTGACCCTGACCCGAGGGTTCTGGATGCAGGCGACGGAAGTGACGCAGTGGCAGTGGCGATGGGTCATGGGCTCCAATCCGTCCAGGTTCCGAGGAGACAACCGGCCGGTCGAGATGGTGTCGTGGGACGATTGTCAGGAGTTCATCCGCAGACTGAACCGGCAGGATCCCGGGAAGAACTACCGGCTGCCCACTGAGGCGGAGTGGGAATACGCCTGTCGGGCAGGAAGCGGCGACGGAATGTATGGAGAACGGGACACGATCGCCTGGTGCTGGGAAAACGCCGGCGGCAAATCACACCCCACCGGTCGATTAAAGCCGAACGCATGGGGTCTGTATGACATGATCGGCAATGTATGGGAATGGTGTGCCGACCGGTACGGCCAATATCCCGTCCGCCCGGTGACCGATCCGATCGGGCCGAAGCGCGGCAAGGAACGGGTACGGCGCGGCGGCGGCTGGTACGGCGTATCTTACTATTGTCGAGCGACCCAGCGCAGTTCCTACGAGCCGGTTGTTTACCGGGACGATACTGGATTCCGGCTGGTGCGGCAGGATGCCGCCGACCTGGATGCGGCCCGGGCCGCCGAAACAGAGAAGCGGTTGAAGCAAAACCAGTTGGAGGAAACTCGAAAGAGGGAGGAACAGCGGCAGGCCGAAGCGGAAACAGCCAGAAAATGGGAACAACAGCGACGTGCCCAAGCCGAAGAAGCCAAGCAACAGGCTTCAGAAACCGAGAACACGCGGCTCCGCTGGCAGGCGGAGATCGCCCAGATGGTTCTCGAGGACAGGGCGGTTGCCGACAAATTGGGCCTGACGTTCACCTGGATCCCGGCCGGTTCTTTTCTGATGGGATCGCCGGGTGTGGAACCGGGACGCAACGCCGATGAAATCCAGCACCCGGTGACCCTGACCAGAGGATTCTGGATGCAGACAACGGAAGTTACCCAGGCCCAGTGGAAAGCAGTCATGGGCGACTATTCTGCGGATTTTCAGGGAGACCGATTCCCGGCCGCCGACGTGTCATGGGACGACTGCCAGGAATTCATCCGCCGGCTGAACGAAACGGACCCCGGGAAGAATTACCGCCTCCCCACCGAAGCCGAGTGGGAACATGCCTGCCGGGCCGCCGCGACAACGGTTTATTACTGCGGCACCCGGCTGGACGTCAAGGAGGCGAATTTCGAGAGAGATCGGATCTCGACGACGCCCGTGGGCAGCTACCCGCCCAACGCGCTGGGGCTGTTCGATATGGCCGGTAACGTGTCCGAGTGGTGCGCGGACTGGTATGGCCCCTACCCCACCGAGGCGGTGACGGATCCGACCGGCCCGTCGTCAGGATCCAAGCGAGTCTCGCGTGGTGGATGCTGGCAGGATCGCTGGTGGTATTGCCGATCCGCCAGCCGCAACGCGTATTACCCTGATTTCCGCTATTCCGGCCAGGGTTTCCGCTTGATCCGAGACCGATAATGCCTGGAGCCAGACTAAAACAACTTATCGAATTCTAAAAAATTGGAAGGGATTGGGCAGATAGTTGAGGACATTCGATTGAACTTTTTGACCTCGGATGGAGCATTGGATCAGCCCCATCAGGCGAATTGACAGGAATGAAGTGCACGTCGGATTTCAATTGCAAATGGGGACATCCATATTTCTCCCCGTGTCATCAGCTCTGTCCTTTTTCCGCCGCTCTGTCCTTTTTCCGCCGCTGCGGCGCGGCTCGTTTTACCTCGCGCTGCTGTCGTGCACGAGTTCAGCCACGACAGGATCGAGTACCTCGCGCACTCCGTGCGCGAGTTCAGCTACGGCAGGATCAAGCAGTCTGCCGAAGCAACCGCCGTGCAGCATCCGGGATTTGCCACAACGTACCGCTGGAATCCCTCATATCCTGCCCCTGGAATCCCCAACCTCTTGCAGATGGAACTCGCGGCCGGAGGCCGTGAAGTACTTTCGGCGCGCATTCATTTGGATGAAGCTGCCTGGCGCGCGCGCGATGATTATGGACGTGAGCCGGCATCACCGCCAACTCCACCAGGCGAAATTCATATCGCGCGGCTACTTCTCGAATGACATGAGCCACATACCGTCCCATTCTTCCCACCAGCACAAGCCAGCGGGTTTTCGGGCATGGCTATAATCAATGAGCGATTAGACTGTGATCGATTCAAAACGAATCGGCGCTTTCGATCATGATCGAGACGCCCTGCCCGACGCCGATGCACATGGTACACAGCGCGCGGCGGTGCAAGCGGCCGGCAATCTGGTGCGCGGCGGTTACAACCAGCCTGGCACCGCTCATTCCCAGCGGATGGCCGAGCGCAATGGCGCCGCCCTGGGGATTGACGCGCGGATCGTCGTCCGTGACATTCAGTTTTCTCAGGCATCCGAGTGCCTGCGCGGCGAACGCTTCGTTCAGTTCGATCAGATCGATATCGCTGAGTTTCAGGTTCAGCCGGGCAAGCAATTTCTCTGTCGCCGGCACCGGTCCGAGTCCCATCACACGAGGCAAAACGCCGGCGGCCGCCATCCGGCTGATTCGGGCGATAGGCTTCAGATTGTACCGTTTCACGGCGGATCCGGAAGCGATGATGAGCGCCGCGGCACCGTCGTTCACTCCCGAGGAATTGCCGGCGGTAATGGTTCCGTTCTTGCCGGTCAACGGTTTCAGGGCGTCCAGTTTTTCAATCGACGTAGCGCGCGGATGCTCATCGGTTGTGACGGTCAGCGGATCACCCTTGGGTTGCGGGATGACCACCGGAACGATTTCCCGGGCGAGCGAACCGTTCTTCTGTGCCGCCAGGGCTTTTTCCTGGCTGCGCAGGGCAAAAGCGTCCTGGTCCGCGCGGCTGACTGACATGTCCGTCGCGATGTTCTCGGCGGTCTGCATCATCGATTCGGTACCGTATTTTTCGTCCATCGCCTTGTTGACAAACCGCCAGCCTATGGTCGTATCGTACAGCATGATATTCCGCGAGAACGGTTCTGTCGCCTTGTCCATGACGAACGGCGCGCGTGACATGCTCTCCACCCCCCCGGCGATCACGAGTTCGGCGTCGCCGGTACGGATCATCCGTGAGGCAATCCCGACCGCCTCCATGCCGGAACCGCACAGCCGGTTGACCGTCACGCCCGGAACGGTTCCCGGGAAATCCGCCAGTAGAAGAGCCATGCGGGCCACGTTGCGGTTGTCTTCACCGGCCTGGTTCGCGCATCCGAAAACGACGTCGTCGACCGCATTCCAATCGATCTGCGGATTCCTTTCCATCAGCGCCCGGAGCGGAACCGCCGCCAGGTCGTCCGTACGTACGGAGGATAGCGCCCCGCCGTAACGCCCGATGGGCGTGCGGAGCGCGTCGCAAATAAATACTTCGCTCATAATTGTGTCACACCGTTTGATTGTGGATGCGTTCCAACGGGGGTTTGATCATGCGGAAACCACTCTCGAGGGCGCTTGTCAGCATATCGATTTCCTTTTGCGTGGTAACGGTCGACAGCATGGCCGAAAACGTTCCGGTCATGATCACGCGCTGTTCATAGAGATGATCGAGCATGGCGGTGACCAGCCGGGATATTTCCTTGGATTCGAATGTATCCCGGTAAGAGGCCGGTGGCGTCGCGCGCAGGTGAATGCGGAACATCGATCCGGAACCGGTAATGCAGGCGGGCACCTGGACGGTTTTGATGACGTCGTTGATCTGCGCGACGGCGTTTTTTGTCAGCGCATTCAGACGATTGACCGTTTCCTGGTCGTACATTTTCATCGCCACGTGGCCGGCGGTCATGGTGACCGGGTTCGCCGAAAATGTCCCCGACAGCGGAAACAGCAGTCTGCTTTCCGTCGGGTCGAGCACTTTCATGACGTCCCGCCGTCCTGCCAGCGCGCCGACCGGGAAACCGCCGCCGATGATCTTGCCGATCGACGTTATGTCCGGCTTGGTAGAATAACATTCCTGGGCGCCGCGGTAATTCAACCTGAACGATATCACTTCGTCGAACGCCAGGAGCGCGCCGTTTTTCACCGTCCATCGGCGCAGCGCCTCGATGAATTCATCGGTCGCCGTAATCAGTCCCACACGGTGCGGACAGGGGTCGATGAGAACGCAGGCGATATCCCCGGCGCGGCGGTCGAGAATTTTCAGCGTGCGCTCGATATCGTTGAACGGAAAAATGATGACATTGTCCGTGACGGCTTTGGGCGTTCCGTGAGCCAGAGGCACGCTGTTCGGCGCGCCGATATCGCCCCAGTTTGCCGGATTCGGCAGCTGGCTGACTTCGGCAAAATCGTAACCGCCGTGATAGGCGCCTTCGGCTTTCGCGATCGCCGGCCTGCCCGTGTATGCCCGCGCCGCCTTGATCATGTACATCACCGCTTCCGTTCCGGAATTGACAAAGCGGATCTGCTCGAAGGACGGCACCCGTTCGCACAGCAGTTGCGCGTACCGAATTTCCGCCTCGGTAGCCAGCGTGAATCCCGTACCGCTTTGGATTTGTTCCATCACGGCTTTTACAATCGCCGGGTGAGAATGGCCGTGGATCATTGAGGCCATGTTGTTCGCGAAATCCACACGTACGACGCCGTTAATGTCGGTAATATAACAGCCCGACGCCTTCATCGCGTAATGCGGATGCGGCTTGCGGAATACCGCGTTCCGGCTGATGCCGCCCGGCAGGACTTGCCTGGCTTGCCGATACAGTTCTTCCTCGTTCGCCGGAGAAATGGTTTTTTGATCGGTGCTCTGCATGAAAAAATCGCTTTAGTTATCGATGATGATATACGTTGTTAATGCGGCGTTTGCATGACCACCATCAGGCCGGCCGATGAAGCTTTACTTCCGTCCGTTCCTGCACCTGCTCAAAACTCACGCCGGGAGCGGTTTCGCGGACATATAATCCGCCTTCTTTCACATCGACCACGGCGAGATTGGTATAGATGCGGTTCACGACGCCTTTTCCGGTCAGCGGATATGTGCATCGTTCCACAACCTTTGGTTCGCCGTTTTTCGTCGTATGCTGCATCACAACCAGCACGGTCTTGACGCCGGCCACAAGATCCATCGCGCCGCCGACGGCGGGCACCTCCGACGGATCGCCGGTCGACCAATTCGCCAGATCGCCTTCCGATGAAACCTGGAACGCGCCCAGAACACAAATATCAACATGTCGTCCGCGAATCATGGTGAAACTGTCGGCGTGATGAAAGAAACATGCGCCGGGGATCGCCGTCACGCATTTTTTCCCGGCATTCACCAGTTCCGGGTCCTCTTTCCCCGGTTCCGGAGCGGGCCCCATTCCCAGCAATCCGTTTTCGGTATGAAAGATAAATTCTTTGCCCTGCGGTACATAATTGGCCACGAGTTCCGGAATGCCGATGCCAAGATTGACGTACGCGCCGTCCGGAATGTCCTGCGCGACTTTCTGCGCCAGCTCCTGGTTGGTCCAGCCTTTTATATTGTCTCCGGTTACCATGGATACCTCCGGTTTTCGGCATTGAGTTTGGATTCTTCCAGAGGCTCGGGGACTTCAACGACACGGTGAACGAAGATGCCCGGCGTGACGACTGTTTCGGGGTCGATTTCCCCGAGATCTTTCAGCGTGCGGCACTGGACGATCGTGATGTTCGCGGCGGTGCACATCACCGGCCCAAAGTTGCGGGCGGTCTTGTTGTAGACGAGATTGCCGTAGCGGTCGGCCGCCCGGCATTTGACGAGCGCGAAATCGGCTTTGATCGCGCGTTCCATCACATACGTCTGCCCGTCGAACACGCGGATTTCTTTTCCTTCGGCGAGCGGCGTATGCAACGACGTCGGAGTGTAAAACGCGGGAATGCCCGCGCCTCCCGTCCGGATGCGCTCGGCCAGCGTACCTTGGGGAACCAGTTCCAGCTCGATTTCTCTTTTGGCGTACAGCTCGGCGAATACCGTCGAGCCGACCGTCTTCGGGAACGAACAGATCACTTTCCGCACCCGCCGGTTTTCGATCAGGGCGGCGAGCCCGACATGCCCGCTGCCGGCGTTATTGCTGATGACCGTCAGGTTTTTCGCGCCCTGGTCGATGAGCGCGTGGATGAGTTCGATGGGGCTTCCCGCCTCGCCGAATCCGCTGATCAGGACGGAGGAACCGTCGGATATGTCCTTGACCGATTCCGCGGCGGTTGGAATAATTTTATTGATCATAACCAAATCCGTTTCAGTTGGTTTTGTTCTTTTGACGGGACTCAAGCGCCTGATGAAGTTGCCGCTCGATTTCGATCAGTTCGTCATGGTAAAAATATTGTTCGGCGCCGTATGGTTTGAGCTTCTCGATGGTATTTTCTTTTTCATCGTATTTTGCCAGAAAGACGCGGTCCATCCATTCCATATTGCGCGCTTCGTTAAATTTCAGCACAAACACTTTTTCGCCGTTGATCTCGGTCGTGCCGAGCAGCGATATCTTCCCGGAGGACGACGTCATGGATATGTAGCGTGACGGGCGGCTGATGGAAGGCAGTGAACGGTAAATTTTACTGAACACTTTGTCGATATCCGCGAGCGGAGCGGTGAAATAATGATGTTCGCCGGTCGGTCGGGCGCAGTACATGGAATGGAAACCCACGGAAAGCATCGCGAGGAGGTTGCCGAGATCAATCCAGTTCTGCGCCGAGCGGTCGACGTCCACTGTTCCGTTTTCATCGGTAAAGAGGCTGATATGGTTCATGATGGGACTCTGACTTTTCACTGTGACGCCATGCGCTTTGAGCCGCCGGATCGCGGCCAGCGTGCTGGGATTGATCACCTCGCGCGGCGTCGAAAAATGCGCCATCCAAAGTATCTGGACGCCGCCGTTATACACCTGATTGAACAATGACAGCATATTGTTGTATCCGGAACTGATGATCATCTCCGGATTAAACGTCAGCGCGCGGGAACCCAGCCGGACGGTGCGAATATGCATCAATTCGGGATCCTGTAAAATCGGTAGAACATACTCGCGAAACCGCTCATAGGGAATGAATCCTGCGTCGCCTCCGGTAATCAGCATATCCGTGATTTCCCGGTGCCGTTTCATGTAATCGTGCACCTGGCGGATATCATCCTGCAAAAACATATCCTCGTCGCCGCGGACCTGCGCGTGGCGGAAGCAATAACTGCAGAAAGTGAAGCAGTTTTGTGTCGTCTTATCGAAAATCAGCTGGCATTGCGGGTATTTGTGCTGGCCGCCCTTCAGGATCTCGATTTCTCCATGATCGTTCTCGAACCACGGCTTGTTTAACTTCTGCTTGCCGTCGTGTGGATTCGTTCTGGTCTTGTACGCTTCGGCAATATCTCTCCTTTCCCCGGCGGTTTTGGCGTTTTGATACGCTTTGACGACATCGTGGGGGATCATCCCGGGCTGCGGAAATACCAGCTGAAAGATGGAATCATCGGTAAAATTGTTCCAGTTGATCATATTCAGGATATGACGGGTTGCCAGGAACCGGTAAACTTCGATGAACAGCTCCCGCTCCGGGATATGGCCGATGTCGATGCCGGCCCGGTTCAGAAGTTCGGTAATTGCCCGGAATCCTTTCAGTCCGCTGTACTGTGTCTTATCGTTGAAGAGAAAAGGTCTCGTTTCCAGAAGGTTGGAATATTGCGGATATGCGCCCTGAATCCGGTTCAGGAGACCGAGAGGCAGCAGGTTTTCACTATCGATAATATCCACCATATCTTCAGGATAGCCGCACCGTTCCATCATTTTGATCACATCGGACGAATCGATGAACGATTTCCTGATATTCCCTTCCGGGTCTGGCGTATGAAGATTGGCCGGTTGTTCGGATGGATTCAGCGTTGCGCTCATATTAAAAAAATCTCCTTATATCGGAATCACCGTTTCAAAGCATCGGATTCGTGGAAATCCATAACAGCATGGACTCCTCAGGCGAATGATTAATGATGGTGTGCGGTAATCCGGAATGATAAAAAAAACTGTCCTGCATATCCAACGAATAATCCTGCGCTCCCATGCGGATGATGAAATGTCCCCTGAGCGCGAAATAAAAGCTTTGTCCGGGCATGGGCAGGATCAGTTTTTCGGAAGTGGTTCCCGGAGGAAAAACGAGCAGGTGAGGTTCAATGAGCTTCTGCGGATCATGCAGAGATAGTAAAAACAAGGCAACGCCCTGTTCGTTCGCCTGCACAAATTTTTTTTCTGAAAATTTCTGGACTGGGTTTCTCTCAAACGATTCGTTTTCGCCGATCAAATTGCCCACCGATGTTTGCAACGCGGTCGCGATTTTTTTCAGCGTTACAATTGAAGGAAACGCTTTGGCTCTTTCAATCTGTGATATCAGGCTGGCTGTAACTCCGACAGCATTCGCCAAATCATTGACTTGAATCGCCAGTTGCTTCCTTCTGTTTCTGATTCTTTTTCCAATTTGATTCATAAACACATACACTCAAGACAAATTAAGCAACATTTAATAAAAATTAAAAATAATTTAATTCACAAATCAAGTCAAGAAAAATCGGATATTTTCATTGACAGGATGATTCTGCAGGAAGATCAACGTGAAATCGCTGGCAACGATCATCAGCCCGTGCCCGTTGAGGCAGGAGGCGGCCTGTTCGCGGGACGAACCGCAGCCGAGATTCTCATCGTCGAGAGTCACGATGTCCCAGGGAATTTCCCTGATTTTCAGTTATTAATTCCGGTGCCGCTGTCGGAGTTCCGCTGTATCTTCCCCTGCCCGATGCTGGCGCGGCTTCAATCCGTTTCATAATCACGGCTTCCCCGGACCTCCCGGCCCGGGCGATCCGCCGCGGCCCGTTGAATCTCGCGCTGCTGCCGCGCGCGAGTTCGGCCACGGCAGGATCAGTCGATCTGCCGAAGCAACCGCCATGCAGCATCCGGATTCCGTCACAACGTGCCGGCGAACATCCATTATTCTACTGCTTGGATCCCGCGCACGCTGCCTTCCGAATCTCCTCGATCTTGCAGATGGAACTCGCGGCCGGAGGCCGCGAGGTACTACGATCTTGCAGATGGAGCTCGCGGCCGGAGGCCGCGAGGTACTTTGAAAGTACCTCGCGCACTCCGTGCGCGAGTTCGGCTACGGAAGGATCAAGCGGTCTGCGGGTGCATCCGCCGCGCAGCATCCGGATTCCGTCACAACGTGCCGGCGAACATCCATTATTCTACTGCTTGGATCCCGCGCACGCTGCCTTCCGAATCTCCTCGATCCTGCAGATGGCACTCGCGGCCGCCAGGCCACGAGGCAATTCCGGCGCACGGGGCGGGCAGTCCGTCAGCTCGACTGCGGTCATCCTTCGCCTGCGGGACGGCTCTTTTGGGCGGCGGCGGCAAGGGCGAATGCGTAAAAGTACGCGCGCCAAGATTGTTCCGTCGAGCAGAACTCGTTGTCCCCCCCAAAAAAGTCCAGCAGCGCTTCCCGCAGCCGGGTCATCTCCTTGAGTCGCAACCGGTGCCGGGGATCGGCGATGGTGAGTCCCAGCAGCTCCAGCGCCCGCTCCACGGCCAGTCGGCTGTATTCCGGGTGGCCTTTTTCTCTCCAATTCAGGGCCCGTTCGACCTCGCTGCCGACATGGGCCAGCTGTTCCATGAGGGAGAACGTCCGCCAGCGCCCGGCCGCCAGAGATGGGTGTGCAACGGCTGTCATTTCACCAGTTCCTCGACGATTTTCAATATTGCGTCCCGGATCTCCGGATTGTCGACGCCGCGCGATCTGTTCCCCTGCGAAGGCCTGATGTTGATGACCGAATCAAATTCGATGCGATCCGGCATTCCCAAATCCGGGTAGATATTGATCCCCCAAAGATCTTCCTGTTGGGAGCCGGATTCGAGGAGGAGCGCCTCTTCGTCGGCATGAAGCTCGCCGTTGACAGCCAGGATCTTCCTGTTCACGTCCACCACGGCTTTGACAAAATTCCCAAACAGGCCTTCAGCCATGCGTTTGAAGTCGTCGAGTGACACCGGCGCATCGATGATTTTCATGTGTTCTTTATACCACAGTCCACGCGGTCAGCGGATGTGCAGCTCCCACCAGGCGCGCAGCCGCGCCCGGTGGCGGCCCGGCACCAGCACCAGGTGGTTGCCGAGCGGCGCGGTCAGCAGCTCCGCCGCGTCCGGCGGATCGATCCGCAGCGCCACCTGGGTCCGGCAGAGCCCGTCGGCCGTTCCGGCGGCGGTGATCTCGCCTTCGGCCAGCCAAAGCGCCTCTAGATCCCGCCCGCCCACGCGCAGCAGCGTCACCGGGCCGGGCCGGAAGGTTCCCTGGACTCCGACGCCCACGCCCGACTCGAAGTGGGTGCGGAGCCGGTAGCCGTCCACCAGGCGGAACGGCACGGTGCAGTGGGCCAGGCCCAGCTTCCCGGCGGCCGGGACGATCCGGTACGGGTTGGCCATCCAGGCGCGGCGCCCCAGCAGGCGGTCGGCCAGGAGCAGGCCCAGGGCACTGCACAGGTCCCCCTCGCACCCCGCCACGATGCCGTCGTCGGCCAGCCAGGCCAGGGCCAGGCAGCCGGTGACCGACCGCTCACGGATCAGGTCGAAGCAGCGCACGGTGAGCGCGTCCAGCCGTTCCTCCTCAACCAGCGCGGCCAGCGCGGCCCAGACCCGGGCGGACGCCCCCACCGCCGCCTCGTCCGGCTCGCCGGCGCCGGCGGCTCCGGCGATTGTCTTCGCGGCCCGCTCGGCGCCCGCGTCCGGCGGCAGAACGGCCAGGCGGTCATAGAGCCAGTCCACGGGCAACTTCACCACCGTCGGCCCCCAGCGGCGGCGCATCGCCGCCGGATCGGGGAAGCTGGCCACCAGCCATTCCGACGGCGCGCCCAACAGTCCGATGCGGCACGCCGCCAGCGCCCGGGCCGCCCGCACGCCCGCCAGCGCCTCCGCCACGTACTCCCAGCCGATGGCGTCGCCGGCCCCGTCCAGAAACAGGATCCGCCCCCGGAGGCCGTCCGACTGCAGGCGGGCCAGCGCCTCGAGCGCGGCCGGCAGGGAGTTGTGCCCGGGGTGCGCCAGGAGCAGCACCGGCCGGGCCCGGTCGCCGGCGCCGGTGCGCGCCGCGAGTTCCAGAACCGCGTGCTCGGTGCCCCCGGTGCCCACCAGGATCAGCGCCGGCGCCTCATCGGTCACGGCCTCGGGCAGGCTCGGCTGGCCGCCCATGGCGTCGAGGGCGCGTGTGAAGGCCGACACGGCCTGGTGCAGGGCGGTGGCGTCGTGCAGCGGTGACGCGACGACGGTGTAGACGAACGGCTGGCTCATGCTCTCTCCACATCCGGTGATGGCGCCATTGTCCGACATCCCCGGCTCCGGCGCAAGCCGGATGCGCGTCCCCTGTGCGACGGCCGCCTCGCCCGGCCGGCTGACGGCGCCCCCATTTTTTGACCCGCTTCGCTGCGTGTGATTGACTCCCCGCCGGCGCAGGATATAATCGCCACAGGCCTGAATCCACACGGCGGTGCCACATGGTCAAACGCCTTTCGGTCATCGACACCGAGCGGTGCGTCGGCTGCCAGTCCTGTATGTTCGCGTGCGTGCGACGCACGGGCCACGGCGGCCTCGGCGGCGCTTGCATCGGGGTGCGCTCCGCCGGCGGCATCCGGCGCGGCTTCCTGGTGGTGGTGTGCCGCGCCTGTCCCGATCCGCCCTGCGCCAAGGTGTGCCCGGTGGACGCGCTGTCGGCGCGGCCCGGCGGAGGAGTCCGGCTCAAGAACGAGCTGTGCATCGGTTGCGGCAACTGCGCCCGCGCCTGCCCCTTCGGCGCCATCTTCTGGGACGACGCGGCCGACAAACCGCTGGTCTGCGTGTACTGCGGCTACTGCGCCGGTTACTGCCCCTACGGCGTCATTGCGCTCGAGGACATGGAACCGGAGGTGCCCGTTGAACGCTGACACCACCCTCCACCGCGTGCTGTACATCGACCTGGCCCGGCGGCGCTTCGAGGTCCGGGAGCGGCCCGACGTCTTCCGCGACGGCCTCGGCGGCACCGGGGCCGCCATCCGTCTTCTGGAAGAAGAGTGTCCGGCCGGCGCTGATCCGATGGGGCCGGACAACCCCATCGTCATGGCGGTGGGCCCGCTCGTGGGCCTCTTCCCGCTGGCGTCCAAGACGGTGGCCATGTTCAAGTCGCCGCTCACCGGCAACCTGGGCGAGAGCCACGCCGGCGGCCGCAGCGCCGTGGCCATCCGTTCCGCCGGCTACGGCGCGCTGGTGATCCGCGGCGCCAGCGCCTCGCCGGTCTACCTGTCGGTGGACGGGCACGGCGTCCGCTTCCGCGACGCCTCGGCGCTGTGGGGCATGCGCAGCGCCGCCACCGTGGGCACGGTGATCCGCGCCCGCGAGGCCGGCGCCGGCGCCCGCTCCATCATGCGCATCGGCCGCGCCGGCGAGCGGGGCGTGCGCTACGCCTGCGTCGTCACCGAGACCTACCGCCATTTCGGCCGCCTGGGCCTGGGCGCCGTGTTCGGCGCCAAAAAGCTCAAGGCGCTGGTGGTGAGCGGCCGCCGCGCGTTCGACGTCCCCGACCGCAAGGCCTACCGCGACGCTTACGACGCCGTCTACCACGCGGCGGTGGATTCGCCGCTCATGAAGAAGTACCACGACCTGGGCACGGCCATCAACGTGCTGCCCCTTCACGCGTCCGGCGGCCTGCCCACGCGGAACCTGCAATCGGGCCAGTTCGAGGGCGCCGAGGCGATCTCGGCCGAGGCGCTGGCCAAGGGGTACCTCGGCCGGCGGATCGCCTGCACCCACTGCCCCGTGGCATGCATCCACCTGGCGACGCTCCGCCTGCCTTATCCCAACGATCCCTACTTTTTCAAGACCCTGATGATCGGCTACGATCACGAGCCGGTCTACGCCATGGGCAGCATGCTGGGCATCGGCGACCCGGCCGGGCTGCTGCGGCTGCTCGACGAGGCGGAGATCCACGGCTTCGATGTCATGAGCGCGGGCGTAGCCCTGGCCTGGGCGACGGAGGCGCTGGCCCGCGGGCTGATCTCCACCGCCGACACCGACGGCCTGGCCCTGGCCTTCGGCGACGCCGACACCTACATCGCCGCCATGGGCCGGATCGTCCGCCAGCCCACCGACTTCTACCGGGCGCTGGCCCGCGGCACCGCCCACGCGGCCGCGGTTTACGGCGGAGCCGATTTCGCCCTCACCTTCGGCGGCAACGAGATGCCCGGTTACCACACCGGCCCCATCGGCCACCTCGGCTACCTCGTGGGCGCCCGCCACAGCCACCTGGACAACGCCGGTTACAGCGTCGACCAGAAGACCGCCGCCAAGGGCGAGCACCTCACGCCGGAGCAGGCCGCCGACGCACTGCTCGAGGAGGAACGCTGGCGCCAGGTGCTGACCAGCCTGGTCGTTTGCCTCTTCGCCCGGGGCGTCTACGATTCCGCGACCGTGATCCGGGCGCTGGCCGCCGCCGGGGTGGAGACCACGGCCGAGGCGCTGGCCGCCATGGGCGCCGAGACGCTGCGGCGCAAGTTCGCGTTCAAGCGGCGCGAGGGCTTCGACGCGGCCGCTATGCCCATCCCCCGGCGCATCGTGGAAACGCCCTCGCCCGCCGGCCCGTTCGACGAGGAGTACATCCGCCGCGGGATCGCGCACTACATGGCCCGGCTCTGAGGCACCCGTGGACCGCCATCTCGTCCTCATGGATTATCTGGCGGGCTTCACCTGCCTCGGCACCGCCTGTCCGCACATCTGCTGCATCACCGACTGGATCATCGAGATCGACGACGAGCACTACACGCGCCTCCGCGCCGCCATGGCCGCCCACCCGGCCGACCAGCGGGCCCTGGACACGCGCTTCCCCGCGGATCCCGAGGCCGTGCCTCCGGTCCACCGCCTCGTCGCCGCGCCGGGTAGCCGGGAGTGCCCGTTCCTGCGGCCCGACCATCTGTGCCGCCTGCAGGTCGAGTACGGCGAGGATCTGCTCCCCCTCGTCTGCCGGAAATTTCCCCGCCGCTACATGCCCACCGCCCGCGGCCTGCTAATGCGCGACACCCTGGCCTGCCCCGAGTCGACCCGTCTGGCCCTGGTGGCGGCGCCGGAACCGACCATCCTCCGCCTGACGACGGCGTCCGGCCCCGGCGCCCTGGCCGACCCGGCCTCGCGGTGGCGGAGCGCCGATGAGCCGGATCCCGCCGACCGGCACGCCGCCCGGATCCTGGAGATCCTGTGGGAGCTACTGGAGCCCGGCCGGCACGCCGTCGATTTCGCCCTGTTCCTGGCGGGAACCTTCGCGCAGCGCCTGGCCGCGACCGCTCCAGCGGCGGATGCCGGTTCGGCCGCCGACCGGGTGGCCGCCGAAGCCGACCGCGTGGCCGATCCCGCCTGGCTGGACGACCTGCGGCAGTCGTTCGCCGTTTCGGCCCTGGTGGGGCATTCGGCGCTGCACACCGCCTGGACGCTGCTGGCCTGGTCGGCGCGGCGCACCGACACGCCGTACGGGTCGTTCATCCGCGCCGCGCTCGACAGCTATCCCGGCACCGAGTCGCGGCCCGTCCCCGGCATCGACGGGCGGGTGAACGTTCACTGGAACCGCGACGGCGCCGTCCCGTCCCGGTGGCCCACCGCCGCCACGCTGGCGGGCTATCGCCGGCGCCGCGCCGCCATGGAGGCGGTCTGCCCCGGCCGCGTGGCCGGGTACTGGCGCCGCTACAGTCGACACGCGCTGTTCGGCGCCGCGCCCCTGAACGAGACCGAGTTGATGGGGCATCTGCAGATGCTTGCGGTGCACCTGACGACGTTCAGCGTCCTGCTCCACGGACTGCCGGTGGTCTGCGCCCTGGCCGGCGAGAGCGGACCTCGCCCCGCCGATCCGGCCGCCGCGCTCGATGCGGCGGTCACGGAGGCCGTCACGCAGCTGTCCCGCTGCACCATCCACAACAAGGCCCTGCGGACGGAGATCGCTTCATACGTGTACGGCCTGGGCGCATTCGGTATGCCGTTTCTGCTGACCCTGCTCTATTTCCTAGACGTCGGCGACGAGGCCGCGCGGAACCCGCATCCGGCCGCGGAATGATCGGGCCGGGTTACCCAGCGGTGGCAAATGACACCATGAACCGGTGTCGGCGCCGCCGGATCACGGTATAATGTCCGCGCCGGTGCGGCCGACCCAGCGGGGCGGACAGCCGCCCTCCCGTCACCCGCGCCCGGACCGGGAATGCCGACGGACAGTGTGCACCCATGAGTGAACCCGCGACCCCGACAACTCCCGCCTCCCTCCGCCTGCCTCACACCCTGGTCATCGTCATGGCCCTGGTGGTGCTGGTCCTGGCGCTGTCCTGGCTGCTCCCCTCCGGCGAGTTCCAGCGCGTTGAAAAGGCGGGGCGGCAGGTCACCGTGCCCGGCACGTTCCGGCACCTGCCCAAGGTCCATCTCGGACCGGAGATGCTGCTCCTCGCCCCCGTCCGCGGCTTCGTCGACGGGGCGCTCATCATCGCCTTCCTGTTCGTCATCGGCGGCGCTTTCAACGTCGTCCAGGAGACCGGGACCATCACCGTCGCCATCCGCCGCATCACCCGGGCCATCGCCGCCCGGCCGTATCTGGAGAAGCTGCTCATCCCGCTGCTGATGGTGATCTTCTCGCTGGCCGGCTCGGTGTTCGGCATGTCCGAGGAGACGATCCCGTTCGTGCTCATCTTCATCCCGCTGTCGCTGGCGCTCGGCTACGATTCCATCGTCGGGATCTCCATCCCGTTCCTCGGCGCCGCGGCGGGTTTCGCCGCCGCCTTCTTCAACCCGTTCACCGTGGGCATCGCCCAGGGGCTCACCGAGCTGCCCCTGTACTCCGGGCTGGAGTACCGCCTCATCTGCTGGGGGATCGGCACCGCCGTGGTCATCGCCTACGTGATGGTCTACGCCGCCAAGGTGAAGAAAAATCCGCAGCTCAGCCCCGTCTACGCCATCGATCGGTCGCGCGAATCCGCGGGCGGCGGCGAAACGGCCGCCGACGCCTGGACCGTCCGTCACATCCTGGTCATCGCCCTGTTCGTGCTGACCATGGTCGTGCTCGTCTGGGGGATCCTCGAGAAGCAGTGGTACATCGAGGAGATCGCCGCCCTGTTCCTGGCCATGGGTCTGGTGCTGGGCGCCGTGGCCGGCCTGGGCCCCAGCCGGATCGCCCGGGGCTTCGTCACCGGGGCCAAGGACATGGTGAACGTCGCCTTCATCATCGCCTGCGGCCGGGCGCTGCTCATCATCGCCAAGGACGGCCAGGTGCTGGACACCATGCTGAACGCCGGCGCCGGCCTCATCTCCGCCCTGCCGCTGGTGGTGGCCGCCCAGATGATGTTCCTGGTGCAGGCGGCGATCAACTTCTTCATCCACTCCGGCACCGCCCAGGCGGCGCTGACCATGCCCATCATGGCGCCACTGGCCGACCTGCTGGGACTGACGCGCCAGACTGTGGTCTTTGCCTTCCAGCTCTGCGAGTTCGTCAACCCCATCCTGCCCACCTCGGCGGTGACCATGGGCGTGCTGGGCGTGGCGCGGGTGCCGTGGGAGAAATGGGCTCGCTGGTTCCTGCCGCTGATGCTCATTCTGATGGCCCTGAGCCTGGCGCTGCTGGTGCCGCCGGTGCTGCTGCGCTGGGGGCCGTTCTAGCCGCCCGACCAGCCGCGACCGCATCCACGGAGGAGGATCCTGTCATGAACAACAGATGCTGGCTGCCCCTGGTGCTGGGCCTGGCTCTCCTGGCCGCCCCGCTCGTCGCAGCTTCGCCGGCGGTGGAGGAACCACCTCCGACGGTCCGCCCGGACCGGATTCTGGGCATCTTCGGCGGCATGGGTCCCGAGGCCACCGCCAACCTGTACGCGGAGATCGTCCGGCTGACGCCGGCCGCGCGGGACCAGGACCACATTCCCACCCTGATCTACAGCCTGCCCCAGGTGCCCGACCGGACGGCGGCCATCCAGGCTAACGACCCGGCCATCATCCCGTGGCTGGTGGAGGGCGTGACGCGCCTGGAGAAGGCCGGCGCCGCGTTCATCGTCATCCCCTGCAACACGGCCCATTACTTTCACGACCAAATGCAGGCCGCCGTCTCCATCCCCATCCTGCACATGATCCGCGAGGCGGCCGACGAGGTGGTCCGCCGCCATCCGGAGTGCCAGACCGTGGGCCTGCTCGCCACCACCGGCACACTGCAGACCGGCTTGTACGCGAAAGAGTTCGCCGCGCGGGGAATCGGAGTGGTGACGCCCGACGAAGCGGTGGAGCGCGACTGCGTCATGCAGGCGGTCTACGGCCACATCAAGGCCGGCACGGGACGCCAGGAGGCCGAAGACCTGCTGGCCAGGGCCGGCGACCACGTCGAGACCAAAGGCGCCCAGGTGATCGTGCTGGGCTGCACCGAGATCCCGCTCGCGTTCAATCCGGCGCGGGCCCATGTGCCGGTGGTGAACGCCACCCGGGTCCTGGCCGAGGCGGCCATCCGCGCCTACCGGCAGCCGAGGCGGCAGCCGCTTCCCGAACCGGCCGTCGCCCCGGAGGCGCCGGCGCCCGCCCGGTCAGCTGAATCGGTACCGGTCGGGACGGTGTCTAACAACGCGATCATGAGATGACAACCAGTCGGCAAGCTCCCGGCATGAGTGCGTGGCGAACAGATGAGTGGGAGGCTATAATCGATCCAATGCCACGGTGAAACGCAGGCTGAGATGACCAACCTGATCCATCTGATTTACTGCAGTGCGGCGGCGCGCTCCTTCAGCCGGGAGGAACTGGCTGCGCTGCTGAGCCGGGCGCGCGCCAACAACGCCCGGCTCGGGATCACCGGCATGCTGCTGCACATCGAGGGCAGTTTCTTCCAGGTCCTCGAAGGCGCCCCGGACGCCGTCGACGGCCTGTTCGACGCCATCCGCCGCGACGCGCGCCATCGCCAGTTGACCGTCATCATCCGCGAGCCGGTGGCCGCCCGCACGTTCGGCGAGTGGACCATGGGCTACGCCGACATCACCCCGGCGGAACTCGACGGGATTGTGGGGGCGAACGACTTTTACGCCGGCGGCGAGTCGTTCACCCGCCTCGGCGAGGGGCGGGCCAAGAAGCTGCTGGCGGCCTTTCGTGACGGCCGTTGGCGGTCGGCCCTGAGCGACCGGAACGCCGCCCCGGACACCGCCTCCCGTCCCGCGCCGGAATCGCCGCCCCGATTCACCTTTGCCTTTCAGCCGATCATCCATGCTCCGAGCCGGTCCGTGTTTTCCTATGAAGCCTTGCTGCGGGGCCGGACCGGCGAACCGGCCGCCACGGTGTTGCAGGCGGTTCGTCCGGCCGGAGCCAGTGCCTTCAACGAACAGTGTCGCCTCACCGCCATCGATCTGGCGGTTCGGCTGGGAATCACGACCCGACTCAACCTCAATTTCATGCCATCGGACTTGAAAATGTCACCGACCGCGGTGACATCCCTGCTGGAGGCGGCGCGCCGCGGCAACATCCCGTCCGGTCGCATCATCCTGGAGATCCTCGAAAGCGACATCATCGAGGGAATCGAGGATTTCGCCGCCGCAATCAACGCCTACCGCGCGTCCGGATTGACGTTCGCCATTGACGACTTCGGCTCGGGGTATGCCGGTCTGAATCTGCTAGCCGAGTTCCAGCCGGATTTCGTCAAGCTGGACATGCAGATCGTCCGCGGCATCGAGAGCAGAGGCCCGCGCCAGGCGATCGTCCGCGGCATCCTCCGAACCTGCCGGGATCTCGGGATCGACGTCGTCGCCGAAGGTGTCGAGACTCCGGACGAATACGCCTGGTTCCGGTCTGAAGGCATCGAGCTCTTCCAGGGCTTCCTGTTTGCCCGGCCCGGACTGGAATGCCTGCCGACGGATTACCATGTCCCCGACTGACCGTCCCGTGGCGGACGCCACCGTCTGGACGTCCGATGAACCGATGCGTTATCCGCCGGCAGTCAACGGAAATGGGGATCGATTTACCGGCAGAGCTTGGCTAGAATGTGGCGCAACGGACTCGACCGCTGCCGGATGAGGTATGCGGACTCGCTGGTCGGATCATCCATGAACCGCGCCGACGGTCACTGGCTCTGGCCGGCAGGGGCGGCCCTGCTCTTCTCCGGCAGCTACATCGCCGGGCGGATCACCACCGCGGAGCTGACGCCGCTCACCGCGTCGCTCCTGCGCTACATCGCCGGTTTCGCGTTTCTCGCCGCGCTGGCTGCCTGGCCGCGCCGCCGGGCGGAGCGGCTGAGCGCCGGCGACCACGGGTTGCTCCTGCTGGCGGGTGTGACCGGTGTGAGTCTCTACCAGTTCCTCTTTTTCGCCGCGCTCCGGCACACCGCCGTCGCCCATACCGCGATCATCAACGCCCTCAGTCCCATCGTCACCGCCGTTTTCGCGGCGGTGTGCATCCGGGAACGGCTCACGGCGCGCAACTACGCGGGGGTCGCGATCGCCGTGGCCGGCGTCCTCCTGCTGCTGAGCCGGGGCTCGCCCGCCCGGCTGCTGGCGCAGCCGGTCAACCGGGGCGACCTCTTCATGCTGCTGGCGGTGGTCGCCTGGGCAGCCTACGCACTGATGGTGCGGCGCCTGTCGGCCCGCCTCGACGGTTGGACCATCACGTTCGCCAGCACCGGCTACGGCCTACTGTTCCTGGCGCTGGCCGCCGTCGCCGCCGATGACGTGGCCGGGCAGGTCCGGACCCTGTCGCCGGTCGGCTGGGCGGCGATCCTGTACATGGGGGTCGGCACCTCGGGTCTGGGATATCTGCTATACAACCGGGCCATCGCCTTGTCAGGCCCTACCCGGACCGCCGGCGTCGTCTATAGCCTGGTGCCGCTGGGCGTCGCCGCCCTGGCGTGGGCCTGGTTCGGCGAGCCGGTGACGGGGATCATGGCGGGGAGCACCGTCCTGATCCTGGCCGGGCTTTACCTCCAGCAGGCGCGACGCTGACGGCGCTGCGGCGTCGCCGGATCACTGGCGGGTGATCTTGTTGTACAGCCAGGCCAGCAGCACGCCGGCGATCCAGCCGTCCAGGACGCCGTACCCCACCGCCACCAGCACGCCCCAGAAGCCCCACTGGCCGTAGTGGTACCCCGGATAGATCGAATCGACGAGCTGGAGAAACGCCTCGCCGTAACCCGGCGCCAGCAGGTTGGCCACGCCGACGCACAGGAGCGTCAGTCCCCAGACCGCGGACACCGCGCACCCGAAACGGACGACTTGCAGTTTCATGACTTCCTCCAAACGGTGGTTCAGTCGGCGGTTTGACCCGGCCCGGCGCGACAGCCGATGGGCGGAATCCGTGGCGGCTGGCCATCGGCCGGCGGTCGGTGCTTCGGATCGGTGGGCTGATCATACGCCGGGGGGAGGATTCGCGCAAGCCGGAGAACCGGGCGCGCCGGGGGCGGGCTGTTACCCATCACCCCGACGCGCCAAACGGCATGGACCGCAGGATGCCCGGACTCAGGCGCCGGTTTTAAGCGGCTGGCCGCAGAAGGGGCACAGCGACCAGTTGGGATCGGTCGGCTTCCCGCACTTGGGGCAGGCCGTTGACTGGTCGTGGCCGCAGTAGGGGCAGATCTTGTAATCGGCCTGCAGCCCCTGGCCGCACCCCAGGCAGACCTTCTTGTGCATGAAGCGGACCACCAGATAGATGATCACGCCCACCAGGTTCGGCACGTAGGTCGCCACGGTGGCCCACAGCCAGGGATCCAACCCCCGCTTGGCGGCGTCCCGGTAAACCAGGACGGCGATCAGCGTCAGGATGCCGAACGGAATGATCAGCAAGGGCAGAAGGAACAGAATCGTCCGGTCCGCCGTTTCGACAAGCGCATTGGGCAGGACCACCACGAACACCGCCGCGAGCACCAGCAGGGCGATCATTCCGGTGATTGCCCAGAACACGTATTTGAAAACAGATTGATGAGCCATTGTCACACCTCCATTAAAATCTCAACCGTTCATCCGCGGCGATCAACAGGCGTCCCACCGGTTCCCGTCCGGCGAGGAGCAGCAGCATCGCCACGCTGCTCAGCAGCGACGCGCCGGCGTAGCCCGCCACTTTCACCGTCCAGCTCCAGCCCGGCAACCACCAGATCAGCGCCAGCGGCACCACCCACAGGGCTGACAGAACCAGGCCGGCCGCGGTGACCGCCGCCAGCAACCGGTCGGCGTTGGCGCGCCGTTCGATCCGCTGGACCAGCTCAGCGGGCGGGGTCATCCGTTCCCGGCCGATCTCCCGAAGCAACTCGTCCACCCGATCCTCATTCATGACCTGCCTCCTGCATGGCATCGGCCAGCCGGCGCCGGCCCGTCCACATGCGGCTCTTCACCGTGCCCGGCGGCACATCCAGGACCTCCGCGATCGCCTCGAGGCTCCAGTCGAAGTAGTAGTGCAGCACCAGCGGGATCCTGAACTGCGCGTCCAACCCGTCGAGACATTTCGTGAGCATGGCTCTCTCCTCGCGCCGCGCCAGGGATTCATCGACATCGGGCGTCCCCGATTTGACCCAGCTCGAGCTCGAGCTCCATCCGCTCCCGGGAGAAGAACTCCACACACCGTCGCAGCCACCGCCGGCGCCGGCGGCCCCGGTCTCGGTGCAGGTTCACGCAGACCGTCACCAGCCACGGGAGAAACCGCTGGCCGGGATCGTACCGGTGAAAGTTCCGCCAGACCTGCACCCAGGTGTCCTGAAACAGATCGTCGGCATCCGCCCGGTTGGCGGCGAGCCGACGGCACAGCGTGTACAGGTCGTCCCGGTGGCGCGTGAACAGTGTTTCTATCGGCTCCCGCATGTCCCGCCGCTCCTTGACGGCGTCGCCGGCTGGTTCCGGCCGGGTCGGCGCTTTCATCGACATCTACGCCCGGGTCGGCGCCCGGTTCAAATTCGTCACCCGTTCCGCATCCCGAATCTTCGGGATCCCGGCGGTATCGGTCTGCTTACGTCAGAATCGGCCGCTTGATGTTACGGCCGCCCTTGATCAATCGACGGCGGGGCTGTCCCGCAGCTCGCGTTCCAGGCGGGCCATCTCGCGGCGCAGCCGCCGGCGTTCGGCCCGGGCGTACGGATTGCACGCCTGCAGGTCGGCGAAGGTGACCCAGTCGTCGCCGGCCGCCGTGTCCATCAACGCCCGCAGATGCTCCCAGCTCGGGGCCGCGAACGGCGGCTCTCCGGCGGCGAGGCCGACGCAGGCCCGACCCAGCCACTGGGTCAGCACGAGGGTCCGGGCCATCACCCGGTCGTGGGCCGACGGGCTCGTCCGCACCACCCGGAACCCCCGGCCGGTCCAGTATGACTCCCAGAACCGGGCGACCGCCGGCGGCGTCCGCCGGATGGGGCAGAGGATCATCGTCTGCCCCGCCGGTTGTTCGCCCAGGCTGCTCGGCCCGAAGAGCGGATGCAGGGGCAGCGCCGCCACCCCCGCCGGCAGGCGCCTCAGCAGCCGGGCCGGCAGCACTTTCACCGCCCCGGTCTCCAGGACCACCGCTCCGGGACGCAGGTGCGGCGTCACCGCCGCGAGGACGCCGGGAAGCTCCCGCACCGGCACCGCCAGCATCACCGCGTCGGCGCCGGCCGCTCCGGCCAGGGTGGTCGCACCGGCATCGCCGGAGATCCGCTGCGGATCCCGGTCATACACCCGAACGGTGAAATCCCGCTTCAGCAGCTGCGCCAGCAGTCGGCCCATTCGGCCGCAGCCGACGATGCCCACACTCTCCGGATGATGCTCCATGATGCGCCTCCGCTGAACGCTCCCCGCTGGAGCGGTTTAATTCCGCGAACCGCCGGGAACGGAATCCGCCGGTGATGCTCAGAGTGATATTGCCACAAGTACTCCCAAACAATACAATACAGAATGAAACACAAGGACACTATGACCCATTACAGTCACACCCAAATCGGCAAAGTGGTCCTGATTTCCTTAGGAATCACCTTGTTCCTGCTGCTGGTCATCTATCTGACCGGACCGACCCCGCCCGGGGTGGCCATCGGCATGGCGGGCTGCGTGGTGGTGGCGTTCCTGTTCGGATCGCTGACGGTGGAGATCCGGGACGATCGGCTGATCTGCTCCTTCGGCCCCGGGCTGATCCGCCGGTCATTCCAGCTGGACGAAATCACGGACTGCGCCGCGGTGCGCAACCACTGGCTGTATGGCTGGGGTATCCGCCTGACGCCCCACGGCTGGATGTTCAACGTCTCCGGCCTGGACGCCGTGGAGTTGACCCTGGCCGGCAGCCGCCGCTTCCGAATCGGCACCGATGAGCCCGATCGCCTCTGCGCCGCCATCACCAGCGCCCGGTCGCTGCGGTCCCGAAGCAGCTGACGTCCCCCGTTCCGCCCCCGCCCCCGCCCGCAGTGACCCCGCAATCAGGTTTCCGCCACCCTGCGGCCACCGCCGGATTGCATCACAGACCTTGCCACGCTCCCCGAGTTGACCTACAATGGAGGTCATTGGTTTCGCGCAGGAGCAGGTAGGGTGGAAGATCCGGGCGATCGCACGGGCCGGACCCCTGACAATACGGACATGATCGGCCGCACCATCGGCCGTTACCGGATCCTGGAGCGGATCGGCGCCGGTGGGATGGGCGAGGTGTACAAGGCCGAGGACACCCAGCTCAGCCGTCCCGTGGCCCTGAAATTCCTGCCTCTCGAATTGACCCGGGACTCCACAGCCCGCCGACGGCTCGTCCTGGAGGCCCGGGCGGCCTCCGCCCTGGACCACCCCAACATCTGCGGCGTTCACGAGATTGGCGAGACCGCCGACGGACGGATGTTCATCTGCATGGTGCATTACGATGGGGAGACGCTCAAGGACCGGCTTGCCCGCGGTTCCATGTCCTTCGAGGAGATCCTCTCCGTCGCCATCCAGACCGCCCAGGGGCTGGCCGGCGCGCACCAGGCCGGCGTGGTCCACCGCGACATCAAGCCCGCCAACATCATGATCACCCGCACCGGCGACGTCAAGATACTCGACTTCGGGCTGGCCAAGCTGTCCGGCCACACGCACACCACCGAGTCGGAAGGCACCGCAGGCACGACGGCGTACATGTCGCCGGAGCAGGCCCGCGGCCTGCCGGTGGACGCCCGCACCGACATCTGGTCGTTCGGCGTCGTCCTCTACGAGATGCTGACCGGCCGCAATCCGTTCGCGGCGCCCTACACCAAGACGACGGTCCACACGATCCTCAACGAGACGCCGGCGCCGGTGACCGACGTCCGGCCCGACACGCCCCCCGAACTGATCCGGATCGTCGTCGCCACCCTGACCCGGCCGCCGGAGCAGCGCGCGCCGTCCATGGCCGGCGTGCTGGACCAGCTCATCGATTACCGGAACAGCCGCGACGGCGTCGCGTCCGACACACTCCGCCGGACGGCGGCCCGGATGACCCGCCGCCAGGGCTGGCAGCTGGCCACGTTGCTCCTGCTCCTCGCCGCGGCGGCCGGTTACTTCGTTATCACGCGGCTGACGGCCCCGCCGACGGCCGAACCGTATTCCAGCGGCGAGCCTGCCGCCGCCCGCAAGCCGAAAATTTTCGTCGAACCAGTCAAGATCGCCAGCCCGGTAGGCGACGCCCACAACCTGAGCGACATCCTGACCTTCCTGTTGGAGGTGGACCTCTTTCAATCCCGCTACCTCTCGGTGATCAAAGAGCCCGAGGGGGCCACCCACCGGGTCCGGGTGATGTACATGGAAGGAAGCGCCTGCCGCCTCCAGGCGGCCATTCTCGACGCGGCCACACAGGAGTACATCGCCTCGGCCCAGGTGGAGCTGGCCGAGCCGGCGGATCCGCAGGACCTCATCGACGCGCTCACGCCCAAGATCAAGGAGGCGCTCCAGTTCTCGCCTGAATCCATCGCCGGCGACATCGACACCGCGCTGCGGGACGTCACCACCTCTTCGCGCGAGGCGCTGCGGCTGTACATCGAGGCCGACAAGCTGTACGCCAGCGGCCGGTTCACGGAGAGCAACGCCCGCCTGGAGCAGGCCACGGCCCTCGATTCCGAGTTCGCCATGGCCTACGCCCGGATGTCGGTCAACTACGGCCACCTGCGCGAGCTGGAAAACGACCGCCGGTACATGCAGAAAGCCCTGGCCTTCAAAGCGCGGCTCACGCCGCGCGAGCGATTCAACCTGGAGCTGCTGTACTCCAAATTCACCGAGGTCAACTACCTCAAGCGGGCGGACCTGGGCCGGCGTTTCGACGCCCTCTATCCCAATGACGCCGGGATCAAGCGGCTGGTGGGAGGGATCTACCGGAACGCCGAGGACTGGCCGGAGGCCGGCCGGTGGTTCCGCGGGGCGGCGGTGGCCGATCCCACCGATCACCTGGCCGTGCTCAATCTGGCGGAGATCGATATCCGCCAAGGCCTGGCCGGCTCGGCCCGAACGCTCCTCGTGCGCAATCGCCCGCTGTTCAAGGATCCGATGCCCTACCAGGGACGGCTGGCCTGGACCTATCTTCTGGAAAACCAGTACCAGCAGGCACGCCAGGAGTTGATGCAGTGCCTGGACCTGCCGCGGGAGAAGAGCTGGCTTCACGTCCGGCTGGCCGCCGTGGAGAACCTCTGCGGGCGGCCCGGCGAAGCCGAGCGGATCCTCCGTGAGCGGATCCGGCATGCCGATCCCGACCAGCGGTTGATGGGCCACTATGTCCTGGCGGAATTCCTCATCGGTCGGGGCCGCTACACCGAAAGTGCCCAGGTGATCGACGCGGGGCTGCGCGAAGCGGAGGCACTCGGTGAAAACGCCATCCGCGTGGACCTGGCTCTGCTGGCCGCATACCTGGAACTGCGACGCGACAACGCTGCCGGCGCGCTGCGCCACGCCGAGTCCGCCGGCATCGCGGCGCCGGCGCTGCTGGACCCCGAGTACGACGCCCTAGCGCTCCACGTGCAGGGCCTGGCGTTCCTGGCGCAGGGACGGGCTGAAGCGGCGGCGGACATCGCCCGGCGCCTGCAGGCGCTGGAGACGGCGACCGGCATGTCGAAACTGCGGCGCCACTACTACCACCTGTCGGCCGCCATGGCTCTGCATCGGGGCGATCCCCGCCGGGCCGCCGCATTGATAGAGCTGGCGCTCCCGCTCCTCGACTGGACACCCGACGTCCGGTTCTTCGGCAGCCCGTCGCTCTATCTACCGCTGCTCGCCGAGGCCTACCGGGCGGGCGGGCGGGTGGACCGAGCCGTGGGCGCGCTCACCCGGCTGCGCGACTCGGCCGCCAGCCGCCTGAACACCAGCGACAGCTACGCCCTCGCGCTTTTAAACCTGGGCCGGTGCGCCCGGCAGCAGGGAAAGGCTCAGGACGCCCGCCGCCATTTCGGGCGGTTTCTGGACGTTTGGAAGGATGCTGATTCCGATCGTCCGGAATTGAAGGAGGCCGCCGCCGGCCGCCGGCCGTAGCCCTGCGGCGCGGCGATCAGGGGCTCGCCCGGAGCGCCGTCCCGGCTTCCCGGCCATCCGGCGCGCCGGGTTCCGGCACGCGCCCGCCCCGCAGGATCCGCTCGAAGCGGCAGTACCACTCCGGGATCCGGCCGATGCGTCCCGAGCTCAGGGCCGCGTCCAACGGGCAAATGGCGCATTCGAAGAGCTCACCGCAGAACATGCAGAAGCCGCCCGGCGTCAGGCCGTTGTTCATGGCCAGCTGCCGGTACGGAGCGAGCGGCCCGTCGCCCCCAGCCAGACCGTCCGGCTCGAGCCGGCTGATGTCGCCGAGGCAGTAGCGGGTGTATTCGTCGGTGTGTTCCCGGCCGCGGAAATAATCGGCGAACAGGTGGCAGCCCCAGACGGTCCCGTCGGCCGCAAGCGCCAGACGGGTCTCACCGGCGGGACAGCGGAAGATCCGCCGCTCGCGGTCCGTTTGTCGAGACGCCCCGGGAGTCACCTCGTCCTCCGGGTCGGGCGGCGGCAGCAGCGGGCGCACGTCCCGCAGCGCCGCCGCCAGCGCGACGATCTCTGCGTCGCGCCACGGCGACTGCCGGTCGTAGGCCAGGATCAGGCAGGGGACGCCCGAACCGAGCAAAAAGCGCACCGTGGCCGGCAGGTCCCGGACCGTGTCCCGGGTGACCACGCAATTGACCGCCAGCCGGATACCCGGATAGTCGCCCAGGGTTCCCAGCAGCCGGGCCAGTCGGGTGGCGCTGCCAGCGGCGCGGTGACGATCCTGGTTCACGCCGTCATGGCTCAGCACCACCCGGAACCGATGGGCATCGAGGAATGCCAGTTCGCGGGGTCCCAGGAGACTGCCGTTCGTGGTGATGCCATAGGTCAGGGCCAGCTTCCCGCTGCGGTTCCACGCCTCGATCCGCCGCACGGCGCGCCGGATCGCCGGGAACACCAGCGCCGGCTCTCCGCCGAAAAACGTCACCCGGCAACGCGCCGCGGCCAGCGGCAGGAGCCGCGCGCAGGCTTGTCGGATCCGGTCATCCGCCAGATCCCGCTGCGACCGCTGCTGATAGCAGTAGACGCAGCGGTAGTTGCACCGCTCGGTCATCATCAGGGTGAGGTGCGTCCAGCGCATTTAAGGAACCGTACGCGGGGGCGGAGGGCGGCGGGCCGGCCGGTCAAGTCCGAATCATCGGCTGAATCCACCCTGATCGTTTCATTGGGCGTTCCCGGGTCAGATTCCGGGCCGGGCCGGCGGACACGGCGACGGCCGGCTCATGTACTCCGCGCAGTCGCGTGTGTTCGAGGGTTCAGGCGAACCGAGGACGGTCTCGAGACCGGTCACGGCGCGCTCCGCGGCCGTCGCCACCTCAGGGGAGGCGACCGTCCGACCGGCTGCGACACCCGCCTTGATCCAGCCCAGCAGGTAGATCAACCGGACGCCTTCCGCGCGGGCCTCGTTCCCCGCCGGGCGATCCGGCGCCGGCGGCGTCAGCATCTGCCGCAGGATGCCGGCCGCCCGCCGGGCGTCCTTCACCCGGTCGTCCGCCGGCGCGGCGCCCAGCAGGGCATCGATCCGGTCCAGCCACACGTGCAGGTTGGGATACATGGTCACACCGCCCATCCAGCCACCTCCTGAGTCGGGGTATGGTCCGGGGCGCGCGCGCGTCCCCCCGCCCCACATCGGGGCGCCGGGCACAGCCAATCGGAGGCCCCGGCATTCGGCCGTTGAATCGTGTGGTATTAATAGCACAGGACGTTCCCTCGACGCCAACGCTTTGTCCGCCCCGGTTCGAACTGTTCGACGCGAGGCCGCCCCGACGATGCAGAAGGATCCCGCCGATCAGAACCTGGACGTGGTGCTGGTGCATGTGCCCCGGCTGCTGGTCCGCGATCCGGTGCTCGGCCCGCACGCCCGGGTCAATTTCCCGGCCGCCGGGCTGCTGGCCCTGGCCGGCGAGCTGGAGCGGCGGGGCCGGCGGTGCCGGATCGTCCACCTGGGCGCGGAAAAACTGCGCGATCCGCGCTTTCTGCTCTCGGACTACATCGGCGCGTCGGACGCCGCCTTGGCGGCATTTTCCCTCCAGTGGCATCCCCAGACTCATGACACGCTGGAAGCCGCCCGGCAGCTCAGGGCGGCCCGGCCCGACGTGCGGGTGGCGCTGGGCGGGTACACCGCCGGGCATTTCGCCGGCGAGATCCTGGAGGCGTATCCCTTTATCGACGCCGTCGTCCGGGGCGAGGGGGAGCGTCCGCTGGCGGACCTGGCGGCGTGGGCCCGGAGCGGGCGACCGGATCTGTCCGACATCCCCAACCTGTCGTGGCGGGGTCCCGACGGCCGCCCCCGCCACAATCCCGTCGGCTACTGCACGAGCGCGGCCGAACTGGACGCGGCCGATTTTGCCGCGCTCCGTTTTTTCCGCCACCCCGAGATCGTCTGCCGCCTCGGGTGGGTCGTGCCGTGGGAAGGGCCGGTACGACTGGTGCAGCGCCTCGGCCGCGGGCAGCGGGAGGCGGTGATCCACGGCGCGTTCGCCGGCCGCGGCTGCCCGGGAGCGTGCACCTGGTGCGGCGGGAGCGGCCCCGGCGTCCGGCGTTCCACCGGACGAGCGGAGACGGCGCGGCGCCACCCCGACCGAGTGGCCGAGTCGGTGGCGCGGCTCCGGGCGGAGTGGGGCATCGAGCGGTTCTATTTCTGTTTCGATCCGGATCCGGCCGTCGAGGAGCCCACCGCCGCCCTCCTTGCGGCGCTGGGCCGCCTGCGACCGCGGGTGCGGGCCGACTTCGAGTTCTTCGGCCTTCCCTCCCCCGAGCTTTGCCGCTTGTTCCGGCTGGCATTGCACCACCGGTCGACGGTCATCCTGTCGCCGGAAACCGCTGACGAGGCGCTCCGGCGGGCGCACCGGGCCTACCCCTTCTCCAACGCCGAGTTCGAGGATCGGCTGGATTGGCTGGACCGGCTCCGGACACCCACCGTTCTTTACTTTGCAATCGGGTTGCCCGGTGAAACGGCCGCCGGCATGCGCGCCACCCGCGACTACCGCCGCCGGCTGCGGCGACGGTACGGCTGCATCCGGAGCGTGCACGTGTTTCCCATCGAGATGGAGCCGGGCGCGCCCTGGTTCGAGGCGCCGGAGCGTCACGGCGTCCGCCTCAGCCGGCGGAGCCTCGGCGATTTCGCCGCCGCCTCGGCCGCTGCCGCGCCCTCGCTCGGCTACGACACCGCGACGCTCACCGAGGCGGAGATCCTGCGGCTGCACCGGCGGCTCTTCGTGCCCGGCGGGCGCTGGCTGCCTCCCGCGGCCCGGCTCCTCCGCGGGCTGCTCCGGCTGGCCACGGCCGGCGCCGGCGGCACGCCCCTGCGCTGGCTGCGCCGCCACGCCCCCCGGACAGGCGGAGGCTGACGCGGGCCGCCCGCCGCGGACGCCTTCCGACTCTATCCCCGCGGTGGCGGCGGCGGGAGTCGGGCGGGCGGAGCGGCTGGCCCCGCATCCACCCCCAGCCGCTGCAGCATCCGCCGGGCATTGTCGTTGCCGGGGTTCAATTCCAGCGACTTGCGAAAGCTGGCGATCGCCGCCGCCCGCTGACCGTCGTTCATCAGGGCTTCACCCAGGCTGTCGTAAACGTTCCAGGAGTCCGGAAACGCCGCGACGTTCATCTCGAACACCGCGATCGCCGCGTCGCTCTTGCCCTGGCCGAGCAACTGGTAACCCAGGGCGTTGAACCGCGTTTCCTCGATGAAATGCGTGTGCCGGGCATCCGCGCGCATCGCCGCAAACCGCGCCCGGGCGGCTTCGACCCCGTTCCGCTCCAACTCCTCCTGGATCGCCGCGGCGGCGGACGGTTTGATCTGGGACCAGAAAGCCTGAAGGTTGCGCCGGTGGAAGGCCGCGATCCTCGAGTCGTCGTGGCCGAGCGCCTTGAGGTATTCGAGATCGGCCGGCACGGGATACCGTGCCTGGACCGCCTCGAACGACAGTCCCGCCGCGTCCGCGTCGCGGAGCCCCTGCCAGTGAAGGGTGATGTAGTCCCGCCAGAGCGACAGCTTGGCCGGAGTCCAGAGGCTCTTGTGGGCGGGGATGACCTGCCGGACCGAGTCGTCCAGGCAGGCGTTCAGCACATCGATCCAGCGCGGCACGTCGAGCACCGCCTGACCGGCGAACAGCGGCAGCCAGCCTTCGTCGAGAAACACGTCCCCCGTCAGCAGCAGACCCTCCTCGGGCACCTGGATCAGGATGTCGGTGCCCGAATGCGCCCGGCCGAAGAAGACCAGGCGGAGGGTGAGATCGCCGAGGTCCAGGGTGAGGCGGTCGTTGAACGTCAGGCGGGGCGGCGTGGCCACGAACCCGGCCTGGAGGCCGTCGACCACCTGCTGCATCCGGGTGATCCGGCGCCGGAGCTCCGCCGCTTCGGCGGAGCCCTCATCCTGCCGGGCGATTTCAGCCCGGACCGCTTCGATATTCCGGTTCAATTCCGCGATCTGCCGATCCACGTTGGCTCCGCTCTGCCGGATGGGCGCCACGCACCCCTCATGGCCGACGATGAGAGCGTCGGCGAACTCCTGGTTCCCCTGGGCATGGTCCCAGTGGTGATGGGTGTTGATGACCCAGACGATGTCGTCCCGGCCGAGCTCGCGGCGCACCGCCTGTCGGGCCAGCGCGGCGGTGCGCGGCGACCCGGTGGTGTCCACCAGGGCCAGGCCCCGCCGCGACACCAGGACCACCAGGTTGTTCCGCATGTCGGATTCTTCCGTCAGCACCAGCACCCGCGGGCTGAGGCGCTGCACCTGGAATGGCGGCGCGGCCGGCTCCGCCGCGGCGGCCGGCGCCAGCGCCAACGCCATCCAGATCACCGCCAATGGGATTCGCCACCTGTTCATGCCGACACCTCCTTCACTGCCCGGCCGGCAGGACCTTCGCCCGCAACTCCCCGATGAAGCCCGCGTCCATCCACCAGATCGCCGGCTGGCCGTTGAGGGGCGCCGTGCGGAGCGACATCAGGTAGCGGTAGCTCAACTGTTCCGGTAACTCCTCGCGATCGGATCCGCCCAGCGATCATATTCTCTGTGCCATTTTTACGGTTGGACCTACCGCAAGTTGCACACTCCGGAAAAACCGGCGGATCCGTCCGACCCGTTGCATCACGGGCTGTAATCTGTCAGACTGTCCCCATGTTTCGAACCCCTGTGGCGATGGAAGAAGTTGAATCCGGAATGGTGGCGGTGCTGGGCCTGCCGCTGGACGAACACTCGTCGTTCCGGCGCGGATCCGCGGCGGCGCCGCCGCGGATCCGGGCGGCCCTGGCCTGCGAGTCCACGAACCTGAGCACCGAGGACGGGCGCGATCTCGGAGCGGAGCCGCGGCTGGCGGATCTGGGCGATCTCGACCTCGGCGCCGCCGGCGCCGCGGCGCCGGCGGCGATCACCGCGGCGGTGGCGGAGGCGCTGGCGCGCCGCGCCCGCGTGTTGTCGCTGGGCGGCGACCATTCGGTCACCTTCCCCGTGCTGCGCGCCTACGGCCCGCGTTTCCCGGGTCTGACCGTGGTCCAGCTCGACGCCCACCCCGACCTGTACGACAGCTACGGCGGCAATCGTCTGTCCCATGCCTGCACCTTCGCCCGCGTGCTCGAGGAGGGCCTGGCGGCGCGGCTCGTCCAGGTGGGCCTGCGCACCCGCAACCCCCACCAGCGCGATCAGGCCGAGCGGTTCGGCGTGGAGGCCCTGGACATGCGCGACTGGCCGCGAGGCGCTTTGCCCGCGGTTTCCGGACCCGTCTACTTGAGTGTGGACCTGGACGTCCTGGATCCGGCTTATGCACCCGGTGTGGCCCATCCCGAACCCGGGGGCTGCAGCACGCGGGAACTGCTGGCGCTGATCCGCAACCTGCCGGGCCCGCTGGTGGGGGCCGACATCGTCGAATATCTCCCGGACCACGACGCCGCGGAGGCCACCGCCCGGGTGGCCGCCAAGCTGCTCAAGGAGCTGGCCGCCCGGCTCCTGGCCGACGACTGAGCCGGCCCCGG
>Ga0209604_1000226_pt1 | contig 55626 bp, 41 predicted proteins | sample AD_UKC097_MetaG_FD_184405 | JGI IMG/M metagenome (GOLD analysis project Ga0209604, IMG submission 184405) | Active sludge microbial communities of municipal wastewater-treating anaerobic digesters from USA - AD_UKC097_MetaG (SPAdes) (version 2) | ecosystem: Engineered > Bioreactor > Anaerobic >...
ATCGGGAAGGTTTCGGCCGCGCGGTACTTCATCAAGCACGTTCTGCCGGAGGTGGACGCGGCGGTGACGTCGATCAAGAGCGAGGACCTCTCCATGATCGACATCCCCGAAGAGGCCTTTGCGTCCTAGCGGGGGACATGCTATAGGGGTGACATTCCAATTCAGAAACGGATCGAGCCCCATACCACGGGCGTCCCGGTTTTGCAGGCGTCCGGGAACCTTCCGGCCCCCGGACGCCGCGCGTTCACTCCGCTAGGGCCACCGTCCGGGCGATGCCACCCGGGGGGATGGCCCGTGAGCGGTTCCGGACCGTCGGGAGCGCGAAGAGCAGGGGTTTTGAATCGTCATTTCCGTCAGCAGCGACTTTATCGGCAGCGGTGCCCGATCGCGCCGCTGAAACTGGGTAACGCGTTAGATCATCCGGATTTTCGTTCACATTCCAGAGCTGTTCTTTCCAGCGGCCCCCGATCCGACCGGATCGGCCGGCCGACGATTCGGCGTCCGCACCGGCGGGTAAAACGGTCGGGGTCCGTCCGTTTGCCGGTGTGCATGCCACAAGCGGCTGAGACCGATCCGGTGGGGGCCGGACGGTGAACCATCACATCCTGCATTCAAAAAGGAGGGACGCATGGCAGGGAAAGCGACGGGAAGCTTCAACATCGGCAACTACGTGAAGGTCGCCGCGGCGCGCTACGGGGACCGGGAGGCGATCAGCTGCATGACGACCGGGCGTCGCCTGACGTTCCGGCAGGTCAACCAGCGGGTCAACGGCCTGGCGAACGGCCTTCTGGGGCTCGGCATCCGGAAGGGGGACAACACCGCCTTTCTTTCCTACAACCGACACGAAATCGTGGAAACCTATTTTGCCCTGGGCAAGATCGGCAGCGTCGGGCTGCCGCTGAACTACCGCCTCTCGCCGCAGGAGATGGTCGAACTCATGAGCTTCTGCGACACGGAAAACCTCATCTTCGACGCCGCCTTCACGGCGCTCGTGGACGGACTTCGCCCCAAGCTTCCGGGCGTCAAGCGGTTTGTCTCTTTCGGCGAGCCGGTTCCGGACTTCGCCGTCTCCTATGAAGGGTTGATCCAGTCCTCCCCCCAGACGGAACCGGACGTGGAAATCGACGAGGAGGATCCCCAGTACCTCAACCTGACCTCGGGGACGACGGGGCTGCCGAAGGCCTACATGCTCTCGCAGTACAACAACGCCGGCGCGGGTCCGATCCTGACCTACATGCACGACGTGACGGCGAGCGACGTCGTCATGACCGTTTTTCCCATCTTCGGCCGCGTCGGATTTGCCTGGTCCGCCTGCTCGATCTTCGCGGGTGCCCGCAACGTCATCCACCAGTTCGACCTGATGAAGATTCTGGGGGTCATTGAGCAGGAAAAGGTGACCATCTCCAACTGGGTGCCCACGATGGCGAGCTTCGTTCTCGCCCTGCCCGACATCGAGAAGCACGACCTGTCGTCGCTGCGCGCTCTCGTTTTCGCGGCCTCCCCGTTTCCCGTGGCCTTGCAGGAACAGGTCAAGAAACGCCTGTGCCCGAAACTCTACGAGTTTTACGGCCTTCAGGAGACGGGCATCCTCGTCAACATCGGGCCGAAGGACAAGGAACGCAAGCCGGAGGCCGTCGGGATCCTGTATTTCGGGGCCGACGTGCGCGTGGTCGACAACAACGGTCAGGACGTCCCGGCGGGGGAGGTCGGCGAGATCATCGGCCGGGGCGTGGCCGTCACCGCGGGCTATTTCAAGAACGAGGAAAAGACACGGGAGATGTTCAAGGACGGCTGGTTCTACACCGGCGACCTGGGCCGGTTCGACGACGAGGGATTTCTCTTTCTCGCCGGCCGGAAGAAGGACATGCTGATCACGGGCGGCCAGAACGTCTTTGCCGTCGAGGTGGAGGAGATGCTCATGAGTCACCCGGCGGTGATGCAGTGCGCCGTCATCGGCCTGCCCGACACCACCTGGGGGGAACGGATTACCGCCGTCATCATCCGGCGTCCCGGCCAGGAAGTGACGGAGGAGGAGATCATCGCCTTCAGTCGCGACCGGATCGCGCACTTCAAGGCCCCGAAGACGGTGTTCTTCGTGGATAATCTCCCCATGACCCCGACGGGCAAGGTCCAGAAGTTCCTCCTGGTGGAGAAGTTTTCGCAGTCTTAAAGCCCCTCTCCCGGGGACCGCAGGCGGTGCGGTCCCCGGGAGGGACAACCGGGATGCGGGACGGCATCCGAAATTGATTGATGAAGGAGAAGGTGAATGAGTCAGGAGTCGATTTACGTCCAAAAACCATGGTTGAAACACTATGATCCGGGCGTTCCGGCGACGCTGGAATACCCTCAAGTCTCTTACGTAGAGCTGATTCGCAAGGCCTTCGATCAGGTGCCGGACCGGGCGGCCCTCTGCTACATGGGGCAACAGATCCCGTACCGCGAACTGGACCGTCTGTCCAACCAGATGGCACACGTTCTCGAAAAGAGCGGCTGCCGTCCCGGGGATACGGTGGGCGTCCACCTGCCGAACCTCCCCGCCTGCTATATCACGGCCATTGCCATCCAGAAGGCCGGTTGCGTGTTCACGGGCGTCAGCCCCCTGCTGACGCCGGAGGAACTGGCCTACCAGCTGAAGGACTCCGGGGCCAAGGCCCTGGTCACCCTGGACTTCTTCTATGACGTGGTCACGAGCGTGATCGGCGGGACCGGCGTCCGGGCGGTGTTCGTGACCGGCCTCAACGATTTTCTCCCCCAGGCCGAGACCGCGGCCCCGTTGGCCGCGATCCCCGGCGTGACGACGGCGCGCTTCCTGGAGGCGTTGGCGGATGCACCGGCGGATCCCGTCCAGGTGCGGGTGGACCCCGGGGACCCCTGCCTCATGATGTATACGGGGGGGACGACCGGTCAGCCGAAGGGCGCGGTTCTCACCCAAAACAACATCGTCCATCAGATCGTGCAACTGACCGCCTGGATGAGAAGCGCGATGGGCGAACAGACGATCCTGTGCGCCTTTCCCCTGTTCCACCAGGCGGGGAACATCATCGCCCTGTGGAGCCTCGCCGTCGGAAGCACGCTGCCGATGGTGCCCAATCCCCGGGACCTCGATTTCATCATTCAGTCGATCAAGGACTATCGGCCGACCGCGATCTACAACGTGCCGACCCTCTTTCTCGAACTTCTGAAGCGACCCGATTTCCGCGCCCTCGACTTCTCGGGCGTCCAGTATTTCGGGAGCGGCGCATCTCCCTTCCCCGCCGAGAGCATTAAGGAACTGGAGGATCTCGTCGGTGCGGGCAAGCTGATCGAGGTCTACGGCATGACGGAGACGAGCCCGATACTTACGGCCCTGCCGCGGGACGGCGTCAAGAAGGCCGGATCGGTGGGCTTGCCCCTGCCGGACACGGAGGTCCGCCTGGTGGATCCGGATACGAACCGGGAGGCGCCACTCGGCGAGCCCGGAGAATTTGTCGCCCGCGGGCCCCAGGTCTTCACGCGCGGGTATCACAACAAAACCGAGGATACGGCCTTCACGCTCCGGAACGGATGGATCCATACGGGGGACATCGCCGTCATGGACGAGGACGGGTATCTCTTTATCGTGGATCGCCTCAAGGACATGGTCAGCGTTTCCGGATACAAGGTCTTCACACGGCAGGTTGACGAAGTCCTCATGCAGCATCCGGACATCGACAACGTCGCGACGATCGGTCTGCCGGATCCGAAGCGGCCGGGATCCGAAATCGTGGCCTGCGGGGTGATTCTGAAGTCGGGGCGGGAGAAGGGCGACGCGATGCGGGAGAACATCGTCGCCTACATGAAGGAGAAGGTCGCCCCCTATAAGGTGCCCAAGGTGATCCGCTTCGTGGACCAGCTCCCCATGAGCGCCGTCGGGAAGATTCTGAAAAAAGACATGCGGAAGGTTCTGATGGAGGCAGAAACCTGAGCGATAACCCGTCCCCGATCACGGGCGGCGGCCATAGATGCGATACGCGAGAGGTGTAAGTCGCGCCTTAGTTGAGTGGGCGGAAGGATCAACCATTCCAGATCAACCCGTATTGATGAATCAAGGAGGGTCAAGATGGAAGATGCGTACGCGGCGAAGCCCTGGTTGAAGCACTACGACAAGAATGTCCCGGAGAAACTCGACTACCCCTCGATGGCCTATGCCGACGCCCTGAGGAAGGCCTTCCGGGACTTCCCGGAACGGGTGGCCGTCCACTACATGGGAACGGCGATCCCCTACCGCGACCTGGATGCGTTCTCCAACCAGTTCGCCCGCTTTCTGACGGCCAAGGGATGCCGGCCGGGGGATACGGTCGGCTCCCACCTGCCCAACATCCCGGCCAGCTACATCGGCTCCGCCGGCATCCAGAAGGCGGGCTGCGTCTTCACGGGGGTTAGCCCCCTCCTGACGGAGGAGGAGCTGGCCTACCAGCTCAACGATTCCGGCGCGAAGGTCCTCGTGACCGTGGACATACTGTTTCCCGTGGCCAGTAAGGCGGTTGTCAAAACGGGGGTGAAAACGGTCGTTGTGGCCTCCGTCTTCGATTACCTGCCGCAGGATATTCCCGCGAGTCCGGTGACGCCGCTCCCCGGGATCGAGACGATCAGCTTCAAGGAGGCCATCGGGGCCATGCCGACCGATCCGGTCGAGGTGGCCATCGACCCGGGCGCCCCCTGTCTCATGATGTACACGGGCGGCACGACGGGACCGCCGAAGGGCGCCCTGCTCACGAACAACAATGTCGTCCACCACATGGTGCAGATGAATGCCTGGGTGAATCTGCACATGGCTGAGCACATCGTCCTGTCCGCCTTCCCCATGTTCCACCAGGCGGGGAATTTCATCGTGCTGTGGAGCCTGGGGATGGCTTCCACGCTGGTGGCCATTCCCAATCCCCGCGATCTCCAGTACATCGTGAAGGCCATCGAGACCTACAAGCCGACGGTGATCGTCAATGTTCCCACCATTTTCCTGGAACTGATGAAACTGCCGGAGTTCCGTGCCCTCGACTTTTCCGGCATCCAGTTCTTCGTCAGCGGCGCCTCGGCCTTCCCCGCGGAAAACATCCGGGAATTCGAGGAGATCGTCGGGAAGGGCAAGCTGATCGAGGTCTGCGGCATGACGGAAACCACCCCGATCATCGTCGCCCTGCCCCGGGACGGCGTGAAGAAAATCGGGTCCGTCGGCATGCCCGTCAGCGACACGGAGGTGAAGCTGATCGATCCGGAATCACGCAAACCGGTCCCCATCGGCGAACCCGGCGAGATCGTCGCCCGGGGGCCCCAGGTCTTTACCCTGGGTTACCACAACAAGCCCGAGGAGACGGACAACACCCTCCGAGACGGTTGGATCTATACGGGGGACGTCGCGGTCATGGATGAGGACGGGTATTTCACCATCGTGGACCGGCTGAAGGACATGGTCAGCGTCTCCGGCTTCAAGGTGTTCACCCGGGTCGTGGACGACGAACTGATCGAGCATCCCGACATCGACAATGCCGCGACGATCGGCCTGCCGGATCCGAAGCGGCCCGGGTCGGAGATCGTGGCGAGCGCCGTGGTGCTGAAGTCCGGCCGCGTCGGGGACGACGCGATGCGCGAAAAGATCACGGCCTATATGAAGGAGAAAGTGGCGCCCTACAAGGTGCCGAAGGTCATTCAATTCATGGACGCCCTGCCCATGAGCGCCGTGGGAAAGGTTCTCAAGCGCGAACTGCGGAAGATCATGCATGTCGAATGAGGCTGCAGGTCAATATTGATTGTTGCAAGGAGGTTTTAGAGAAGATGGCTTTTGAAAGGGTTTGGCACAAATCGTACGCCCCGGGGGTGCCGCCGGAGATCGAGATTCAAAAAGTCACCGTGGGGGAGGCCCTGATCCGGACCGCGAAGCGGTTTCCCGATCGCACCGGATTCATCTTCATGGGCCGGCGCATCACGTACCGTGAACTGGACACGCTCGTGAACCGGTTCGCGAACGCATTGACGGGGCTGGGGTTGAAGGCGGGGGACAAGGTGGGGATGCTCCTGCCCAACCTTCCCCAGCTCATCATCGCCAATCACGCCGTCCACCGGCTCGGGGCGGTCACCGCAATGAACAACCCGCTCTACACCGAGCAGGAACTCGAGCATCAGCTGAACGACTGTGACGCGCGGTTCCTCATCACCCTGGACCTGCTCCTGCCCCGTGCCCTCGCCCTGAAGTCGCAGACGAGCGTTGAGGCGATCATCACCTGTCACATCAACGATTATCTCCCCTTCCCAAAGAAGCAACTCTACCCTTTCGTGAAGAAGACGATGTACCGCAAGGTGACGCCGCAGCTGGGGGTCCATCCGTTTACGGACCTGATCCGCAAGGCCCCTGCAACCCCGGTGCCCGACCGCTCCCGCTGGGACGACTTGGGAGCCCTGATCTACACGGGCGGGACGACGGGCGTTTCAAAGGGGACCATGCTGACGAACGCGAACCTCTCGTCCGTGGTGCAGATCTTCCGGGCCTGGTTCCCCGACCTGAAGGACGGGGCGGTGCACATTGTGGGCACCTATCCGATCTTCCACTCGGCCGGCTACGTCGTGAGCCAGGAGTTCATCATCTGGAGCGGCTGGACATCGACGATCATCCCGAGGCCGGAGCCCGGCATCCTTATGGAAACCCTGAAAAAATACAAGCCGGACTTCCTGCCCGGCGTCGCCTCCATCTTCGTGGGGCTCCTCGCCAATCCGGAATTCCGCAAGATGGACCTGTCGTTCATCAAGGGCTTTTTCACCGGTGCGGCCCCCATCGCCGCCGACACGGTCCAGGATCTCAAGAAACTGACCGGCAAGGATGTCTACGACAACTATGGCATGACGGAAAACATCGCCTTCGCGACGGGGATGCCCTGGGGCGGCAAGAAGAAGATCGGCACCGTCGGAGTCCCCTTCCCCAACACGGACGTCAAGATCGTCGATCTCGACCTTGGGGAAACGGAACTCAAGCCCGGTGAGGCGGGCGAGATCTGCATCAAGGGACCCCAGGTGATGACGGGGTACTACAAGCGTCCGGATGAGACGGTCTTGGCTCTCCGGGACGGATGGCTCTACACGGGAGACATCGGCGTGATGGACGAGGAGGGGCATTTCCGGATCGTGGACCGCAAGAAGGACTTGATTGTTGCCGGCGGCTACAACATCTATCCGAAGGACATCGACGAGCTCCTCTTCGAGCACGAGAGGATCCTCGAGGCCTGCGCCGTCGGCGTGCCCGACACCTATCGGGGGGAGACCGTCAAGGTCTTCGTCGTCCTGAAGGAGGGCGAGCGGATGACGGAAGACGAGGTGATCGCCTACTGTCGCGAGCATCTGGCGGCTTACAAGGTGCCGAAGCGCGTCGAGTTTGTCACAGAACTGCCCAAAAGCACCGTGGGTAAGATCCTGCGGCGAGAATTGCGGGATCGGGAGATCGCAAAACAGGGGAAGACCTAACGGTTGAATGGCGGGGGCGCTGGGCAGCCCCCGGACCCCAGCCGACATTTCAAGATGAAAAGGCGTCAAGGAGAAACCATGGAAGCGTTTCAGACATTCACTCTGGAAGAGATTGAGCCGCAAATCGGGCTCGTCACCCTGAATCGGCCGGATCAGCTCAACGCCATCAACGTGGCGATGCTGGATGATTTCAACGCCCTGTTCGCGAAACTCGCGAAGGACGACGCCATCCGGGTCCTGATCATCACCGGGGCCGGACGCGGGTTTTGCGCCGGCGCGGACCTCAACGATGCGATCGTCCACAAGGACACGACGGCCTTCGCCGATCCGGAGAACTTCCTCCGGCTCGTCCAAGAGCGTTACGCCGCCTTGATTCTGGGGCTTCGGAGGATTCCCCAACCCGTCATCGCGGCCGTCAACGGCGCGGCGGCGGGCGGCGGGTTTTCCATGGCGCTGGCGTGCGATATCCGGGTGGCCGCGCCCGAGGCCTCGTTCGTCGCCTCGTTCGCCAACATCGGCCTGTCGGGCGGCGAACTGGGCACATCGTATCTCCTGCCCAGGCTTATCGGCGTCGCCCGGTCGTCGGAGATCCTCTACACGGGCCGGAAGGTGAAGGCCGACGAGGCGGAACGGATGGGGCTGGTCAACCAGGTGGTGCCGCGGGAGACCCTCCTGGAGGCGGCCCTGTCCTACGCCCGGCCCATGATAGCGAAGAACGTCGGCGCGCTCAAGCTGACGAAGCGGGTCCTGGACCAGAACATCGACGCACCGTCGCTCGAGGCGGCCGTCAACCTGGAGAACCGAAACCAGACCCTCATGGTCTTCTCCGGGGAGTTCTTCAAGCTGATCCAGCCGTTCTTCAAGGGCGGCGCCAAAGGCTGAAGACGGGGATGCAGACGCGCCCTCCGACCGTGCCCAGCGCCCACGATCCGGGCGGTCCGCCTCCTCTTCCGCCAGTGCGGTCTATCCCGGGGATGCCAGACGGAGGCCGGCGATGCCGGCCACGATCATGGCGATGCAAAAGATCCGGATTGCGGAGTGGGATTCGCCGAACAGGACGATCCCCAGAATCGCCGTACCCACGGCGCCGATCCCGGTCCAGACCGCGTAGCCGGTGCCGACCGGAATGGTCTTCAGGGCCAGGGAGAGCAGATAGAAACTGATCGCCATGCCCGCCAGGGTCCAGAGGCTTGGCCATAGCTTCGTGAAGCCCGCGGTGTATTTCAGGCCGATGGCCCACGCCGTTTCCATCAGACCCGCGATCAGAAGATAGATCCATGCCATGGAGATTCCCCCCCGTCTGAGATGGCGGGCATCCTATCAGATTCCGGGGGAAAAGGGTACGGTCAACCGTCGGCCGCCGCGGGTGGCGGAGGCGGACGTTCATCTACTATTTCCCGTCGCGACGCGCGAGGAGGTTCCCCATGCAACTTAAAGGCAGAAAGGCGTTCATTACGGGTGGCGACCGCGGCATCGGAAAAGGCATCGCCCTGGCGTTGGCCCGGGAGGGTGCGGATATCGGGTTGAGCTACCGGAAGAACCGGGAGGCCGCCGAAACCACAGTCCGGGAAATCGAGACGGCGGGCCGGCGGGCCCTGGCCGTTCAGGCGGACGTGACCGAACCGGAGCAGGTCCGGGCGGCGGTGGAAACCGTCCTGGGGCAACTGGGCGCCGTCGATATCCTGGTCAGCAACGCGGGGATTGCCTCGCGGGGGCGTTTCATCCAAGAGACCGACCCCGAGGAGATGCTCTGCCTCTTTAATATCCACGTGATGGGCGCCTTTCACGTGACCCAGGCCTTGCTGCCGGTCCTGCGTCAGCAGCCGCGCAGCGACATCGTTTTCATCTCTTCAGTCGGATCGCACAAATGCGCCGCCGGCCACGGTCCGTACGCCGCGGCGAAGGCCGGTCTGGATGCGCTGGCCATGGTGCTGGCCAAGGAGGAGCTGGCGAACCGGATTCATGTCAACTGCCTGGCCTGCGGGCTGGTGGAGACCGACATGGGTGCCAAACTGGTCAGGGGGGCCATGGGGGCGGAGCTGAAGGACATCTCGAAGGACTTGCCCTTCGGCCGTGTCTGCCAGCCGGCGGATGTGGGCCATCTCTGCGCCTTCCTCTGCTCAGAAAAAGGCAGCTATCTGTCCGGGCACATCATCTGGCTGGACGGTGGCATCCAGTGGTGAGAGCCGCGCCGAGAAGGATATCCCCCCGATCCGGAAGGGAGATTTTTGCAGCGGGTGTTCATCCGCACCGGGCCTTTTCGGCGGCCGCGAATATTTTCACCCGTCGGGACGCTTTTATGGTAAATTAACACCACCTGCCAAGTGGGTAGATGCGCACCGATCGGTACGGGTGATTCTGAAACGCCTTGGGACGGCTTTCCCGCGGGGGCTTCCGGGGGCGTGCTCGGGGGACATCGTGCAGAAGAGGCAGATCAATCCAGTTCCGTCGTCCTTCGAGGCCTTTGTTCCCGAGATCTACCTGCCCCGGATTCAGTTGTTCGTCCGCCTACTGATGGGAATCCTGTCGGCGTTCTACTTCAATTTCCTCCCCGTTCCGCTCCTCATCCTGTCGCTGACCCAGCTCAATATCATTATCGTATCCTACTGGACGTTTCACCTTCTCTGGTGGAGGTATTACCGCAGGCACGGCGCAAATCGGACCATAATCCGCCTGGGCTCCTGGGTGGACATGCTGGGCGCTTTTACCGCAGCACTCTGCGATCCTTTCAGCATCCCGCCCACGATCCTGCTGTTTCTGATCGCCGTTCTGGGGAACGGCATACAGCACGGGCTCTTCGTGATCGTCGAGTCGATGATCGGGGCGCTCCTCCTCGGAGGAGGCGCGCTCGTCTTTCACCACCGCCTTCTCGGGGACGCCCCTCCCTACAACCTTTACTTTTACGTCTTTCTGATCGTGGTGGGCGTGTACTACGCCTATCTTCTCGTGCGGCGGATCGAACGGATGAAGATCGAGGCGATCCGAATCGGCGAGTCCGACAGCCTCACCGGGCTTCGCAACCGGCGGGCGTTCCTGAAGATCGCGGAATACCTGCTGCTCCTCAACGAGCGCTCCGACCTAGCCCTCGTTTTCGTCTTCGCCGACCTCGACAATTTCAAGGCCGTCAACGACACGCACGGACATGAACAGGGCGACGAGGTGCTCCGGCGCTTTGCCGACACGGCGCAATCGATCTTCCGGAAGTCCGATATCCTGGCCCGATACGGCGGAGACGAATTCGTGATGGTCCTCCCGAACACCTCCCTCGAAGCCGCGGAATCGGCGGTCCGGCGTCTGCAGAACGACTTCGGGAACTGGGCACGGAACAGTGGATTGCAGACGGGTGTCAGCGCCGGTCTGGCCATCGCGGCGAAGGGGAAAAACAACATCGAGGATATCCTGAGCCGGGCGGACGCAGAATTGTATAATGCAAAGCAGAAGATGCGCCAGGGCGCCCGCGTGCTCCCGCACCCCTGAGTCCCCTCCTTGCCTGAAACGACCCGATCTCTTCCAAAGAACGCGCCCCATGGCGGCTGTCAGGAGCCTCGCGCGATCAGCACCCGTGGCTGGAAGATGCCGATGCGCGTGGCGTCGCCGTAAAACCCCTTGTGAATCTCATCTTCCGCAGGAGTTCCACCCGGTCAGAGCCCCTGTCGAGAAGCGCGGTTTTGACACCGTTCGCTTTGAGAAAACGGGAAAACCACAAATTTGTCCTAAAATAAAGCCACGCTTCCGTAATCCGGCAGAGAAAAAGAACAAATTTGTCCGGTCTCTCGAGGAAACCCTATCGGACGCGACCCCGCGAATCTTCATAAGTGCATTCAAATTCAAGAGGTTACAACGAGGTGTTCTCCCTTGGCACCGGTCTTGCTCTCCTGGCAGGACAAACGGGGACCCCGCAGCCGGCGCCGGCCCGGCGGGCGGTAAACCCGAAATCATTCGGCAAGGGAGGTCATGATCATCATGAATACGGGAGATACAGCGTGGATTCTCATGTCGTCGGTCCTCGTTCTGGGCATGACGATCCCCGGCCTGGCCTTTTTTTACGGCGGCCTGGTGCGGAGGAAAAACGTTCTGTCCATTTTGATGCAGTGTTTCATCATCGTCTGCGTCATCAGCCTGCAGTGGGTCCTGTTCGGCTATTCGCTCGCCTTCGGGCCCGATACGGGGTGCGGAATCATCGGCAGCCTGAAGTGGGCCGGCCTCCATTCCGTCGGCGGGCAGCCGAACGCCGATTACGCGGCGACCCTTCCGCACCAGGTCTTCATGATCTTTCAGGCGATGTTCGCGATCATCACCCCGGCGCTCATCATCGGCGCGTTCGCGGAGCGGATGAAATTTTCGGCCTTTCTGATCTTCACCCTCCTGTGGTCGACCCTGGTCTACGATCCGCTCGCCCACTGGGTCTGGGGGTCGGGCGGCTGGCTCCGGGGCCTCGGGGCCCTCGATTTCGCCGGCGGCATCGTCGTCCACGTGAGTTCCGGGGTTTCCGCCCTGACGCTCGCGATTCTGCTGGGGAAACGGTGCGGGTACGATTCGCGGCCGTTCCGGCCGCACAACCTCCCCTACACGGTTCTGGGGGCGGCGCTCCTCTGGTTCGGCTGGTTCGGCTTCAACGCCGGCAGCGCCCTGGGGGCGAATGAACTCGCCGCAAACGCCTTCGTGACGACGCACGTCGCCACGGCGGCGGCGGGCTTCACCTGGGCGCTCATCGAATGGCGGCACCATGGGGCGCCCACGGTCCTCGGGGTCGTGACCGGGGCCGTCGCGGGACTCGTCGCGATCACCCCGGCCTGCGGTTTCGTCAACGCGATGAACGCGATCCTCATCGGCATGCTGGTCGCCGTCTTCTGCTACGTGGCCGTCGTCTGGCTCAAGGCGAAACTCGGGTACGACGACGCCCTCGACGCATTCGGCGTCCACGGCGTGGGCGGCATCTGGGGAACGATCGCCACGGGCCTGTTCGCCGAAAAGGCGATCAACGCCGCCGGGGCGAACGGGCTCTTTTTCGGCAACCCCAGACAACTGCTCGTCCAACTGCTCCTGGTCGTCATCGCGCCGATCTTTGCCGCGGTCATGACCTGGATCCTTTTCAAGGTCGTGGACGGATGGATCGGAATGCGGGTGGAAAAGCAGGACGAGATCGTCGGCCTCGACCTCACCCAGCAGAGCGAATCGGCCTACACCGTCATCGAATAGGAGGACCAGACCATGAAATACATCGTCGCGATCATCCAGCCGCACCGCCTGGAGGAAGTCAAGCAAGCCCTGGAAGCGGTGGACGTCAATTTGATGACCGTCACCAACGTGCTCGGCCAGGGGCGGCAGAAGGGACATACCGAAATCTACCGGGGAGCGAAGGAGGTCGGCGGTCTCCTCCGCAAGATCCGGCTCGACATTGCCGTGAATGAGGCCTTCGTGGAGCCGACGATCGCCGCCATCAGCCAGGGGGCCAAAGCCGAAGAGGGCCAGGTCGGGGACGGCAAGATTTTTGTCCTCGACCTGGCCGACTGCATCCGGATCAGTTCCGGCGAGCGGGGCGGCGTCGCCATCGGCTGAACCGCCCCGCTCCGAAGCCCGGCGGCGCGGAGGGGCGAAACGGCCGCCCCGCGCGCCTTGACAAACGCCGGAATAAACCCTAAAGGAGATGCGCACATGAACTGTTTCAAACGAGTATGCAGGATAGCCCGGACGGGTCTTCTCATCGTCGCGGCGCTCGCCGTCCCGGCGGCGCCGCTTTTTGCCGAAGCGGCCGCGCCTGCCGGCGAGGTATCCGTCGGCGTTCTGAATCAGTACATCTGGCGAGGGTACGAGTCCAGCCGTCACAGCGTTGTCATCCAGCCATCGGTGACCGTCGGCTACAGGGGCCTTTCCGCCAACCTCTGGGGGAACCTGGATACGAACCCGTACGCGCAACCCGGAGACGATTCCCACGCGGCGAACTGGAACGAAACGGACCTGACCCTTTCCTACGCGAGGACGCTGGACCGGTTCACCCTGGGCGGCGGTTACGTCTACTGCGGCTTAGCCGCCGTCAACGAAGACGCGGCGGACCGGAAAGATTCGCAGGAGCTCTTTGCGACCGTCTCCCTCAACGTGCCCTTGACGCCCACGCTGACGGTCTACTGGGAGTTCGCCCACTACCGGAACTGGTATTTTCTGCTCGGCGTGTCCCACGTGTTCGAATTGGGCAAGGCGGTGTCCCTGAAGCTGTCGGCCGCGGCAAGTTATCTGCTGAGCACCGACGCCGACACCTATCCAAAGTACGACGGCGACGGCGTGGCGACCGACGACAAGTTCAGGAATTTTCACGACGGGACCGTTTCGGCGAGCCTGCCTGTCAAGGTGACCGACCGCATCACCCTCACGCCGGCCCTCTCCTACATCTTTCCCCTGACCCGCGACGCAAGGGACGAGATGAGAGGGCTGGGCCTGAAGGGCGGTCCGCCTGCCGACCGTGACGGTGATTTCTGGGTCGGCGGGATCACGGCGAGTTTCAGCTTTTAAAAAAAGCCCCGAACGTGCTATGCACGCATCGTGCGGTCTCGGGTTGTCGGGGACGATCCGCTGCGGCGCCCCCGGAGGACCGGCATTGAAGGAGGAAAGCCCGTCATGTCCACTGCCGTTTGGGGGGCCATCGTCGTCTTGGCGTTGCTGCTGATCGTCGTGGTCCTGCTGCTGGCGCTCCGGAAACCGCAGGACATCTCCGTGCTCCTCGGTCCGCTTTCGACCCTGACGCAGACCCTGGGGGCCCTGCAGTCCGATCTGCGGGGGCTCGGCGAGCGCATCGCCACCGTGGAGCGTGACCAGGGCCGGGCGGGCGTGCAGATGACGGCGCTGGAGAGTCGGCTGGCCGAGACGGGCTCGGTGGCACAGGGACTCGCGGAAACGGCGGCGTCCATCCGTTCGGGGCTCGGCGCGGCCCAGGAGACCCTGGCCTCGCTGCACAGCCAAGCCAAGGCGCGCCAGCATCTGGAGGAACGGACCGCCGACTCCATCCGGCGCCTCGAGGCGGTGCTCGCCGGGACGCACTCGAAGGGGGCCGCCGGGGAGAACATCGTCGAACAGGTATTTTCGCAGCTCCCGCCGCAGTGGCAGGCCCGCAACGTCCAAGTGGGGAACAAGACGGTGGAGTTTGGCCTTCGGCTCCCCAACGGCCTGGTCCTTCCCATTGACAGCAAGTGGACGGCGACGCACCTCCTGGAGGCCTTTCAGTCGAGCGAGGACGTGGAGGAGCAGCGGCAGATCAAGGGTCAGATGGAGCGGGCGGTTCTCGCCAAGGCCCGGGAAGTCAGGAAATATATCGATCCCAGCGTGACCGTCCCCTTCGGCGTCGCCGCCGTTCCGGACGCCGTGTTCGATCTCAGCGCCGCCGCCCAGGTGGAGGCCCTGCAGATGAACGTGGCGATCGTCGGCTACAGCCTGTTCATCCCTTACCTGCTGCTGGTCTTTCAGACGCTTCTCAAATCAGGGCGGGACATCGACCTCGAAAAACTGGCCGCGTACCTGGAGGCCGTCCAGCAGGACATGAGCACCCTGCAGGAGGAACTGGAGGGCCGGCTGTCGAAGGCCATCACGATGCTCGGAAATTCCCGGGACGAGATGCGCGTCCGGCTCAGCCGGATCGCCGTGGGGCTGGCCGCGCTTTCCGTCCATCCGGAACCGCCCGCGGCAGAGATCCGGATGGACGACATCCCCTTGGGATCGGGGGATTCGGACTGATTTTCTCGGCGCGTCACGCCGCCTACGCGCACTCGCTGTAGCCGCACATGCGGCAGACGGCGCACCCGCCCTCGTGCTCCACGATGCCGCCGCAGTCCGGACAGGCCCCCTTGAGGAAGGCCGTTTTCGCCTTGACCTTGCCGCCGCCGTTAGCCGTCAGGTGGGCCTGGATCGCCTTGGCGACGGCGTCGGCGCAGGACAGGACCTTGTTCTCCCCGAACCCCGACGGGGAATGGCAGGAGATGCCTTGGAGCTGCTTGACGACCTGCCGCGCCTGCAATCCGCTGCGCCAGGACAGGGAAACCAGGCGCCCGATGGCCTCGCACTGGGAGGCAGCGCAACCGCCGGCCTTCCCCATCGTGGTGAACAGTTCGAACAGCCCCGTGCTGTCCTCGTTAACCGTGACGTACAGTGGCCCGCAGCCCGTCTGCATCTGGTAGGTCCACCCCTTCAGGACCCGCGGCCGCTCCCGCTTCAGGGCCTTCCGCTCGGCGTCGATCTCCTCACGGGACGCCGGCGCGTCCTTCCTCCCCGTCGAGAGCACCTGATGGTCGCGGCTGCCGTCGCGGTAGATCGTGACGCCCTTGCAGCCCAGGCGGTAGGCCAGATGGTACACCTTGGCGACGTCCTCGACGGTGGCGGTCCGCGCGAAGTTGACGGTCTTGCTGACCGCGTTGTCGGTGTACTTCTGGAAGGCGGCCTGCATCGCGATGTGGATCTCCGGGGTGATGTCGTGGGCGGTCACGAAGAGCCTCCGGACGTCCGCCGGGATTTCCTCCATGTCCTTCACGGTGCCGTGTTCTGCGATGCGCTGCATCAGCTCCGGCGAATAGAAACCCCGTTCCCGGGCGATCCGCTCGAACAGGGGATGGACCTCCACCAGGAGGTCGTTGTCCATGACCTGCCGGACGTAGGAGACGGCGAAGATCGGCTCCACGCCGGACGAGGCGTTGGCGATGATCGAAATGGTGCCGGTCGGTGCGATCGTCGTGATGGTGGCGTTCCGGATAGGCGGCTCGCCCGGCGTGTCGAAGACCGATCCCTTGAAATTGGGGAAGGCGCCGCGTCGCTTCGCCAGTTCCCGGGAGGCCTGGCGGCCCTCCTCCCGGATAAATTTCATGACTTTCTCCGCGGTCCGCACGCCCTCTTCGGTGTCGTAGGGAATCCCCAGGAGGATCAGCATATCGGCCCAGCCCATGACGCCCAGGCCGATCTTGCGGTTGCCGGAAGTCATGGCCTCGATCTGGGGCAGCGGGTAGCGGTTGATCTCCACGACGTTGTCGAGAAAATGCACGGCCAGGTGCACGACTTCCTTAAGCCGGGCCCAGTCGATTTTCCCGTCTTCGACCATTTTCCCCAGGTTGATCGAGCCCAGATTGCAGGACTCGTAGGGCAGGAGCGGCTGTTCCCCGCAGGGGTTCGTCGACTCGATCTCTCCGATGTGGGGCGTCGGGTTGTCGCGGTTCAGGCGGTCCAGAAAAATCATGCCCGGCTCGCCGTTTTCCCAGGCCTGGGTGACGATCCGGTGGAAGACCTTCCGGGCGTTGAGCGTCCCGGTGACCTCGTTGTTCCGGGGGTTGACAAGTTCGTAGTTCTCGTCGTTTTCGACGGCGACCATGAAGGCCTCCGTCAGGCCGACCGAGATGTTGAAGTTGTTCAACTGCTTCTTGTCGGCCTTGCACATGATGAAGTCCATGATGTCCGGATGATCGACCCGCAGGATCGCCATGTTGGCGCCGCGCCGCGTGCCGCCCTGCTTGATGGTTTCTGTCGCGACGTCGAAGACCCGCATGAACGAGATCGGGCCGCTGGAAATCCCGGTCGTGGTCATCACGACGTCCTGGGCCGGCCGCAGGCGGGAGAAGGAGAAGCCCGTGCCGCCGCCCGACTTGTGGATCAGAGCGGTGAATTTGACGGCGTCGAAAATCTCCTCCATGGAATCGCCGACGGGCAGGACGAAACAGGCGGAAAGCTGGCCCAATTCCCGGCCGGCGTTCATCAGGGTCGGTGAATTGGGGAGAAACTCGAGATCCGTCATCATCCGGTAGAACGCGTCCGCGAGCTTGGCGACGTCGGACTTGCCCCGGAACCGGCGATCGGCGGTGGCCAGGGACTCGGCGACGCGCCGGAAGAGGTCGTCGGGGCTCTCCAGCACCGTGCCTTCCTGATCCCGCTTGAGATAGCGCCGTTTGAGAACGGTCAGGGCATTGGGGGTCAGTTGCGGGATCTTCCGTGCGCCGGTCTTTCTTTTCATGCCGATGGACTCCTCAAGAGATCGAAAAAAATCAAAGCCTTCCCCCTGCCGAGGGGGCGCCGGCCCCTTGTGCGTGAGGCACAAGATGTAGTGTTTAGGAATCTCTTTGACCACAAGATGTGGGAGATGTCAACAAGAGAATGGGAAAAAATCGCAGGGGGGATGGGAAAAAAATGCCCTTAAGCCTTTTCCGGCGGGACGAGGGGTTCGAGGGCCTGGACGATGCCCGGCAGGTCGTCCTGGATCGTCCGCCAGACCGCTTCGATGTCCACGCGGAAATAATCGAAGATCAGGCGGTTATTGCTCACGGCAATGATCTCCCGCCAGGGGATCTCCGGATGGGCCTCCTTCATCTCCCGTGAAACCTTCTTCGCCGCGTTGCTGATGATCACGAGCCGGTCCACGACGGCGTCCTGGTGGAGCTGGCTCGCGTCGAAATCCTTCCAGGTCATGCCCTTCACGAACCGGAGCGCCCATTTGGCCGCCACGACGATATCCAGCAGGTGGGCGTCATCCCGCCACATAAAGGACCTCCCGATGCTTCAAAATGTGTTCCCGGCGCAGGTAGTTCTCGTTCCGTTCCACGGCCCTCCAGTCCACGGCATCGACCGGCCGCCCGACGAGGGCGGTCAGCTCCTCCTGAAGGTGGACGAAATCGAACATACCATACTTGACGTCTTCCGCAAAGCGGACAAGGACATCGACGTCGCTCTCCGGCCGAAAATCCTCGCGCAGAACGGACCCGAAGAGGGAGAGCTCGACGATGCGCCATTTCTGGCAGAAGGCGGCAAGCACCTCCGGCGGGGGCAGGGCGACCCCGGCCATTCCTCTTCCCTTTGGGTCGGTCCTGACGGTCATGTCGTTCCCCGCAGACCGGCGGCCAGACCGGCGAGCCCCCGGGCGGCGTCCCTGTTGAAATGAAAGCGGATCACCGGCCGCCCCGCCTTCCGGAGGGCCTCGCCGTCGCCCGCCGCCTGGGCGCGCTTCAGCGTCCCGAAGGTGACTGCCCCTTCCGGTCCGTCCATCCCGTCAGGGATGACCGCATCGCGGGGATCGTCCGCCGTGATCTGGATGAATCGCCCCCGCCCCGCGTCCCCCTTGTGGAGCTGTCCCGTCGAGTGGAGGAATCGGGGGCCGTACCCCGACGCGACGGCCAGGCGATAACGGTCGCGGATGGCCGTCCGCAGGGCGAGCAGGGCCCGATCCGTCTCCGGCGCGGGCCGGACGTACGCCTGCAGGACGACGTAGCCCCCCGGACCGGTTTCATCCAGAAACGCCGCCAGGGCCGCGCCCGGTGTTTTTGCCTGCAAATCCCCGTAAACGCGAACCTCCCCCGCCTCGATACCCGCCGCTTCCTTGGGTAGCCGTCCCTGCGCCCGGAAGGCGGCGAGGCGTTCGCGGGCGAGGACCTTCGCGGACTCGACGTCGGGCTGATCGAAGGGGTTGATTCCCAGGTGCCATCCGGCCACAGCCGTCGCGACCTCCCAGAGGAAGCACTGGGCGCCCAGATCGTCGGCTTCGACCATGTCCACGCGGATGACGGGGTGTCCGGCCGCCGCGAGGCCCGCCGCCTGCCGCCGCAGGACCCGGTCGCCCGGGAACCCCATAAGCGCAAACACGCGGTCCGGGCCATATGCGGCCGGATCGGCCGGGGTTTCGCCCACGATGGGGAGGATGCCCTTTCCCTCCTTGCCCGTGCTCTCCGCGATGAGCTGTTCCAGCCAGTCGCCGAAGGCGGCGAGCGGCGGCGAGAAGAAGAAAGTCAACTTGTCCCGGCCCGCTACGGCCAGTCCACCCAGGGCCGCTCCGATCAGCGCCCCGTTCAGCGGGAGCGCCGCGTCCCCGGCCCGCGCCGCAGGGGTCCCCGCGCCGAATCCTTTTCCTGGCCCCTCCCGCTCCGTGTCCACCTGTGCGACGGCCCGCTCCAGGAAGCGCCGGACGTCGAGGCCAATCAGGGCGGCCGGCACCAGGCCGAAGCAGGACAGCGCCGAATACCGGCCGCCGATGTCCGGGTTGTTGAGGAAGGTGCAGCGGAAGCCGAACCGGGCGGCCATCTCGGCCAGCGCGCTCTCCGGGTCCGTGATGGCGATGAAATGCCGGCCCGCCTCCGGGGGACCGAGCGCGTCGACCAGGCGCCGGTAGAAGAACTTCATGAGGGAGAAGGTCTCCACCGTTCCGCCCGACTTCGTGGCGACGATGAAGAGGGTTTGGACGGGATCGAGGCCCTCGGCCAAGGCCAGGACGGCGCCCGGATCGGTGCTGTCCTGGACGGTGAGATCGAGGAACCCCTCGCGGATGCCGAAGGTTTTCCGGAAGACCTCGGGAGCCAGGCTCGATCCGCCCATGCCCAGGAGGACGGCCCGGGTGTAGCCCGCGGCCCGGATTTCGTGAACGCGGGCGTGGATCTCCGGGAGTTCGGCCAGCATGTCCCGGGGGCTGGTGAGCCACCCCAGGCGGTTGGCGATCTCCGTCGGCGCAGGCTTCCAGAGGGTGTGGTCCTTCCGCCAGAGCCGCGCCACCACGCGCTCCCGGTCCAGGGCCTCCCAGGACGCCGCAATGACAGCCCCGTCGAGCCCTGCTTGTATCGACAGGTTCCGTGCCGACATCGCCCCACCTCCCTTACCGGTCGTTCTCCGGAATCGACGGTCGGAGGCCCCGTCCCGCGGTGCGGTCGGGGCATACCGAAACCCGACCGATCCGGCCGTCCCAACCCGGTGCGCGCCGCGGGTTCTCCCGGGACCGATCACCCACTGTCCTGTCATGAATAGCGAAAAAGACAGCGGAAGGCAAGTCCCGCGTCTGCCGAGCCCTTGACGGATGCGGGGTTTTCCTCTACAAGGCGGACCATGGAACGGATCATCGTGCAGCTTTACGAAATCCAGGAGCCCCGCGAGGCGGAGTGCCTGCTGGAGCTGGGGGTGGATCACATCGGCAGCGTGATCCTCTCGGAGGAGGCCTGGAAATCGCCCGCCCTCAAGGACGTCGTCCGCCTGGTCAAGGACTCCCCGGCGAAGAGCAGCCTGATCCCGCTCATGAAGAACGCCGATAACATCCTCCGCGCTTTGGACTACTACCAGCCGCAGCTCGTGCATTTCTGCGAGGCGATCCCGCTTGCGCCCGAAGACGGCGCCCGGCGCGCCCGCGTCCGCGCGGATCTGATCCGAACCCAGCAGCGGGTGAAAAAGGAGTTTCCCCCCTTCGGGATTATCCGCTCCATCCCGATTCCCGCCCCGGGGCTTGCCGATCCGCCACCGATCCGGGAGGTGGTGCTCGAGCTCGCCCGCACCCTGGCGCCGCACAGCGATTTCTTCCTAACCGATACGCTGCGAGGATTTGAGGATTCCGAGGACGCCCAGCCCGTGGCGGGCTACGTGGGCATCACCGGGGAGGTCTGCGACTGGACGCTCGCGGCGGCCCTCGTTGAGGCGAGCCCGATCCCCGTGATCTTGGCTGGGGGGATCTCGCCCGAGAACGTCCACGACGGAATCCGGCGGGTCAGGCCCGCCGGGATCGACAGTTGCACCCAGACCAACGCCCGCGACACGCGCACCGGCCGCCCCATCCGCTTCCGGAAGGACTTCGACCGCGTTCGCCGCCTGATCGACGAGGTCCGCCGCGCCGATGCGGCCGCCTGACCCCTCGTCCATCAAAGTCAGGCACCGCTGTATTGCTGAGAATCAACGATAACCGCTTGAAGTCTGCATCGTTGCCAACAGAGAGTAAATTGCACCTTGTTATGCTGTCCAGTTATTGGGAGAGTTTAATCGCCTGCATGAGAGAGCCTTTTTCGGCTCTTATTTTCTCGCTGTATTTTCTGGATGGTTTCCGGATGGAAACCAGATGGCCATGTCATGGTGTTCTTACTTTCCCTCTCCGGATTTTTGCTTTCCAATCCATAATTGGGGCGTTTGTTCGTTGTTGTACAGTTTTCTGGCAATGCGTTCCACATTTTGTTTCACATAGGGATAAAGTTTTTCCATGTCCATATGGCCACCCTGATTCCGGATTGGTTCCTCTTTAATCCCCTTCAAGATAAAATAGGTCATCAAACCATGTCCTTTTTCCAGATATGTCGAACTGACCTGGTTGCCGGCGGATGCAGACAGAATTGTGGTATTCGCTCCGACGATCTCCTGATTTGCAGCCATGACGACAAGCGGTCTCAACCCTTTGGCTATAACTGATCGATTGCCGGCGCCCGAAAAACAGGAATCCAAGATTACCACGTTTCTTTTTGATGGCAATTTGTTCAGGGCTTCATAAAGCCGGTGAGGCGGATAGATAGCCGGTTTCCGTAATATATGTAGGGTCTCCGTCGAAAGGGACAAGATAGGCATCGCCACCCGAAGGATTAGGCGCGCCGTGTCCGGAGAAATAGATAAAAACATCGCTTTCTTTAGAGACGTTGTTGGGCAGCCATTTGTGGAAATATTTTTCCAAATCGCTCTTTGTCGCTTTGTCGTTGGTCAGAATTATTAGATTTTCCTCAGGAACGCCGAGTGATTTTGTAAAATATTCAGCGACCAGACGAGCATCGTTTGCGGCGTATTCCGCCTTAGGTAGTGTCCATCCGGAAACCATAACTGACTGAAAAATATCACAAAATGGCGACATTTATGTTGGAAAATTCGGCGCAATCTGTTATGGTCCTTTCACAAGAGTTTGATATCATTGAGTACACACCGAATCGAGGACCCCAAATGCGCCGAAAACTAAACCGCCAAACAAACCTCTTTACCGCCGTTTCGAGCAACCCGATTGCCCGGGAGCTCGAAGAGATCTCCAAGGTCATCGATGCCAATTCCGGTGTTTTGGATCTTGTCTATCAGGACCTGGTCAAAGCCAAGCGCCACGACACCGGCCGGGAAGGGATGACCGCCGAACAGGTGCTGCGTTGCTGCATCCTGAAGCAATACCGCCAGCTCAGCTATGAGGAGTTGGCCTTCCACTTGGATGATTCATCGGCATTCCGCACCTTCTCCCGCTTGGAGATGGGTCAATATCCCTGCAAGTCGATTCTCCAGGAGAACATCAAGTCCCTGTCGGAAGAGACCTGGGAGGCGATTCACAGCCAGATCATCGACTACGCCCAGGACGAGAAGATCGAGATGGGCCAAAAGATCCGGATCGACTCGACGGCCATCGAGACTGACATCCACCACCCAACGGATTCGACGCTGATTTGCGACGGCATCCGGGTCATTACCCGCTGGCTGTCTGCCGGCAAGCAGCTTTCTCCACAACCCGTTTATCCTTTTTCGGACCACACCAGGGCGGCCAAGAAGCGGTTGATGGTCATTCTCAACACGCGAAAAGAACAGGTTCGTCTGGCCGCCTATCGGGAGCTGCTTTCGTATGCACAGCGTGTGGTCGTCTATGCCGAATCCGCGATCCCCGTGCTCCGGTCATTTGAAGGAGCGGATCTGAGCGACTCTTTTGCCGCTCATGCCTTGGCGCGTAATCTTGAGCGGGCCGTCGGCATTCTTAGGAAGGTGATCGACCAGACCGTACGGCGCGTTATCCACGGCGAGAAGGTTCCCGCATCGGAGAAGGTTGTTTCCTTTTTCGAGGAGCATACCGACATCATCGTTAAGGGGCGTCGGGATACTCAGTACGGACACAAAGTCTTTCTGACCGGCGGCGCCTCCAATCTGATTCTGGACTGTCTGATCGAACGGGGCAATCCTGCCGACAGCGATCGGTATCAGGATCTGCTTGAACGGCATAAAGACCAGTTCGGCAGAGCACCGCGTCAGGTGAGCGCCGATGGCGGTTTTGCCTCCCGGAAGAACCTTGCCTTCGCCAAGGGGTTTGAAGTCAAGGATGCCGCTTTTGCCAAGAAGCGCGGGCTCACCGTAATCGAGATGGCCAAGAGTGCCTGGGTCTACAAGATGCTGCGCAACTTCCGCGCCGGCATCGAGGCTGGGATCTCCACCCTGAAGCGGGCCTTCGGTCTGGATCGTTGCAAGTGGGCCGGATGGAGTGGCTTCAAGCAGTATGTGTGGAGCAGCATCGTCTCCTACAATTTACTGGTGATTGCCAGAACCAGGCTGGCCAGAGCCTGATACGATTATCTGACCGGCTGCAGCAACCTTCTCCAGGGAGTAGTGCATCTTGATTTGACAAAGAGCAACTCAATGAACTGAGTTTGGCCACATCGGCCCAAGGCTGAAGGCCCCTTCAACCGAAATCGGCATCAGCCTTCTTTAAAAACCGGTCTTTCCGGATGGACACTAGTTACATCGTCCGCTGCCGTTTCCCGTCAACGTCCGTGATACCTCGGATAAGAACTCGGAAGCGGCTCAGAAGTCTAAAGCTTCCGAGTTGATCATAAGGGGCGAAGCTCAGCGTTTGCCTGGGCCCTCCGCACCACGCCACGGTTCGCCAGGAAGCTTTACGATGAGCCTCTGCCCGACGAGGGACCCGGCTTGCGCCACGTCGTAAGAAACACCGGTGGGCAAGAGCGGTCCGATGTCTTCCAGGAACGACCGATTCCGGAGTTTGCTGTCCAGGTTCTCTTCGTATTCGGCGCGCGAGACTGCAAGGCCTTCCTGTTTCAGGTAACGCTGGAAGCAATCAACGACCTTGGCGTCGTCCACCTCCAGCGAGGTCAGTGCCAGCCGAAGGTCATAAAGATCCCGTCCCTTCTTGCGTTGATACAGGGCGCGCATTTTTGTGCCCAGCAACTCCTCGATCTCGTAGATGCCGATCTCCGCCTGGCCTGAAAACCAGGGGCTGTCGACCTGAAAGGGCCGGTGACGGATCCCCAGCACCGTGAAGTGTTCCCGCGTGTTGATCTCCACCTTGAGCCGCAGCGGTTGGATCGGTCGGGTCGTGGTCTCGAAGCGGTAGATCATGGTAACCCGGCCCTGGCTCTGCTTCCGTTTCGGTTCGCCCAGCCAGGAATCCAGCGTTGTCCGGATGGCGCTGAGGATCGGACCGATGGGGCCTGCCGTGATCTGCACGAGGTCGATGTCCTCGGAGTAGCGGCCGGGGGTGGGGAAAAAGAGTTTATGCAGCGCCGTGCCGCCGCGAAAGGCCACGGTCTTGGTGACCGTTTCATTGCCGAAGAGCTCCACGAGGGCTCGCGAGAGAACGAGGTCCTGCTCTATCTGGGCGTCCGTCGGCCAAGGGGCGTGAGCACGCCAAGCCGTCACTTGGGCTCGGGGGATCAAAATTCCACCTCCATCTTCTCATTGGGGATGACCCGCCACCGCGAATCCATGGGACTATCGCCCTTCGCCTGGCCAGGCGCCAGCGGGATGGGACGATAGCGTCGGGTCTTCAGCCACTGGACCAGCGGATCGGCGAGCCGCTTCTCCCCCAGTTGCTCCAGCAGGTAGCCCAACCGCTGCACATCCGACAGGGCATAGAGGTCCACAAGCTCCACCAGGCGCTGCGGGTCGATCTTCTCGGCCAGTTCCCGAAGGACGATGACCACGTTGCCGATATGACCGGCCGCAGGGGCAAAGTGGACGAGATCGAAGGCGGTTGCTTCCGGGGTGGAGACCCGCATGGCGCCGGTCTCGGTTTGGACGGCAGCCACCGGCACCCGTTCGACGTGGCGTCCCTTATGGAAGCCGATCCGGACCCGCCCCGCCTGAGCTTGTCGGGTCGGCCGATCGGTGACGACTTGAAAAAGCATCGGTTGCTGGTGGGCGGCGCCATGGATTGCCGCGGCGCTCAGGATGCCCACATAGTAGGGTTGACCCAGGAAACGCATCAGGTCGTCAATGAACCAGTTTGCCGGCGGGCACCCCGCCTCCCGGTATTCCACGGGTACGATCACGTAAAAGCCCTCCCGGGGACTGGCGATACGACCTTTCTGCTTGAGCCTCCGCAGGGCAGCTTCCCTGGCAATGGCCGAGCGCTGATCAGCATCCATCGCCTCGGCCAAGGTGAAGGTGTAGCGGCCCTTAGCCTGGAGATCGTCCACGAAGGCAGTCATCGAGGTAAACATAATAAGGTCCCTTTTTATCCATTTCGTTTGCGAAAGCTAACAGATAATGTCAGTTTTTGCAAACAAAATGGATGGCAGATTGCCAATCACCAGCCGTAAGCGAGAAAACCGACCGATGAAGAATCGACCGATAATCGACCGACGAAGCAGTTTAGCGATACCCATGGGAAGGGATGGTACAAAAACGTCGGCAGAATATTAGATCTGCCGACGTTTCTTGACCACCGTGGCATGATGCATTTTCAGGCGGAAAAATACGAGGGAAAGAATCCGGCAAGTAAGACCTAATAAAATCAAGTAAAAATGGCGGAAGTGCATGGGAATCGAACCCACCCGGGACGGTTTTAGCGCCCCACACCGGATTTGAAGTCCGGGAGGCCCACCAGTGACCTTGGCACTTCCTTGATGTTCGTTCTCAATCCTTCAGATATTCGGGCTCCGCCATCCCTTCCAGGGAACCGTCGATGAGCTGGACGGTGACCTCTTCACCCGCCCGCGCGTGCGTTACCGCCTCCGGAATAACGATCAGGCCGTTGGCCAGCACCATCGATTTCAGGATTCCGGAGCCCTGTTCTCCCGTGGTGGAGGCATGGTACCGCCCGTCCCTGAATTCGACCCGCGCGCGCAGGAAGTTTCTCGCCCCTGCGTGCTTCTGGACGTCTTCGTCCAGGCACGCCTGAATGATCCGGCGGAAGAGGTTCCGGCGTCCCATCATCTTGAGCAGGGCCGGACGGACGAACTGCTCGAAGGAGACCATGGACGAGACGGGGTTGCCGGGCAGGCCGAACAGCGGAACGCCGCCGAGAGTCCCGAAAGCAAGCGGCTTGCCCGGCCGCATGGCGACCTGCCAGAACTGCATCCGGTTGCCCACCTCTTTCATGATCTCCTTGACGAGATCGTAGTCGCCCACGGAGACGCCCCCCGAAGACAGGATGATGTCCGCGCGCAGGGCGGCGTTGAACTTCGCGATCAGGTCCTCGCGGGTGTCCCTCGCGATGCCGATCTGCAGCGGCACCGCCCCGCAGTCCAGGACCTGGGCCGCAAGCGAATAGCTGTTGCTGCTGACGATCTTCCCCTCCGTCAGGAAGGCTTCGTCGACATCCACGAGTTCGTTGCCGGTCGCCAGAACCGCCACGGTGGGCCGCTGATGAACGTCGATGACGGCGCGGCCGACGGAGGCCAGCATGCCGATCCGGGCCGGCGTCAGGACATCCCCCTTCCGGACGATGCGCTCCCCGGGCCGGACATCCTCCCCGGCGCGACGGATGTCCAGGCCGGCCGAGGCCGCGGCGAAGATCCGAACCCGGCTCCCGTCCTTCTCGGTCTCCTCCATCTTCATGACGGCGTCGGCGCCATCCGGGATGGGGGCGCCGGTCATGATCCGTGCCGCGGTTCCGGCGACGACGGTCTTCTCCGGGACTTTCCCGGCCGGGATGTCCTCCACGACCTCGAGGATCACCGGGGATTCCCGCGTGGCCCCGAGCGTGTCCTCCCACCGGAGGGCGTAGCCGTCCATGGCGGAGTTGTCCCGGGGCGGGATGGCGCGGCGGGCATCGACATCCTCCGCGGCCACCCGGCCGAGGGCGGCGAGCAAGCTCACCCTTTCCGACCCCAGGGGGCTGATGGCGGACAGAATCTGTTCCAGGGCCTGTTGAACAGAGATCATCGGTTTCGATCCTTGGTTTGGTGGCTGAACGCTAACGTAAATCCGCACGCTTGTCAATATCGGGATGCCCGGCCCCCTCCGGATTTGTCCTTGAAGTAATTATGTTTCTGTTGTAGCAAATGAGGCTATTTATCCGGGGAATGCGTGCATCTTTGTCCCGCCCCCGGGAAAGGACGAACCGGTCATGACGGACATACAGGCATGGCAGAGGAAGGTACGCCGGCTGCTGAGGGAGCGGCGGGCGATTCTCCTCGCCCACTACTATCAGCGGGACGAGATCCAGGAGATTGCCGATCTCCGGGGCGACTCCCTGGCCCTCAGCATCGAGGCGGCCCGGACGGACGCCCCGGTCATCGTCTTTGCCGGGGTGCATTTCATGGCCGAGAGCGCGGCCATCATCTCCCCGGAGCGCACCGTGCTCCTCCCCCGCCCGGACGCCGGCTGCGCCTTGGCGGACTGGATCACGGCGGCCCAATTGCAAAAGGTCCGGGAAGCCGACCCCGATCTGCTCGTCGTCACCTACATCAACTCTTCGGCCGCGGTCAAGGCCCTGAGCGACATCTGCTGCACCTCGGCCAACGCGGTCCGCGTGGTGAACTCCCTGCCGGAGGGGCGGAAAATCCTGATGGCACCGGACGGCAACCTCGCCCGTTATGCGGCCCGCCATACGACGCGGGACATCATCCCCTGGAACGGGCATTGTCCCGTGCACCATGACATCACCGTGGACGAAGTCCGGCGCGCCAAGGTGGCCTGGCCTGGGGCGCCTTTCGCCGCACATCCCGAGTGCAATCCCGCCGTCCTCGACGAGGCGGATTTCGTCGGCAGCACGGCGGGGATCCTCCGTTTCGCCCGGGAAACCGATGCGCAAACGGTCCTGATCGGCACGGAACGGGGAATCTTCCACACGTTGCGCGAAGAAAGCCCGGGAAAGCGGTTCGTTCCGGTCTCCGAAAGGCTTCTGTGTGAAACCATGAAATACACGACCCTGCCGGATATCGTCGCGTCCCTGGAGACGATGTCGCCCGTGATTTCCGTTCCGGAAGCCGTCCGGGTTCCGGCAAAGCGCGCGCTGGACCACATGCTGGCCCTTGGATGAGGAGAGGCCGGAGGTGAGCCGACTGGTGCGCACGATCATAGCAGACAGACACGCCTTGCGCGATGCCGCCCTGGCCGGGCTGGTGGACCGGGTCGCCCGCGGGGCGTCCGGCCTCCGGGTTCAGGGGGTGTCGGGAAGCGCCCGGGCCCTCCTGGCCGCGGTCCTTTTCCGGCGCCTCGGCAAACCCCTGGCGGTGGTCACCCCGACGGAGGGCGAGGCGCGCGGCCTGCACCGGGACATGGCCTTTTTCCTCGGGGAAGACGACGCGCTTCTCTATCCCGAAGGCGAAACCGTGGCAACGGACATCCTAACCGCCCAGAGCGAGTCCGAGCGGGACCGGATCCACGTCCTCGACCGTCTCCTCGACGGCGCGCCGGTGTCGGTCGTCGCCTCCCTGCCGTCGATGCTGAGGAGGGTTCTCCCGCGGGACGTCCTGCGCGCCAGCCGGATCGCCCTCTCGATGGGGGATGCGGCGGACCGGGACGACCTGGCGCGGCGGCTTCTCGCCGGGGGCTACGAGCGGGTAACGCTGGTGGCGGAGGCCGGGGAGTTCAGCCTGCGCGGACATATCCTGGACGTCTTTCCCCCCGGCGCCCACCACCCGGTTCGTCTGGAGTTCGTGGGGGACGAGATCGAGTCCCTCCGCGCCTTCGACGCCGCCTCGCAGCGCTCGATCGGGGAAATCCTGTCCTGCACGCTTATCCCGGCACGCGAGGCGATCCTGACGGAGGAACGGATCGGGCGGGCGATCCGCAATGTCCGACGCCGCGCCCAGACGCTGGAACTGCCCCGCCCGGTATGGGAATCCCTTTCGGACGCCATCGCCGAAGGACGCACCGCGCAGCTTCCCGCCCGGCTGCTGCCCCTGTTCTACGAGAACCTCCCCGGGACGGAAGACCCGACGGCCGCGGAGGGTCTGGGCACGCTCTTCGACTACCTGCCGGCCGAGGCGCTGTTCGTTCTCGACAATCCCGCCGCCCTCCGTCAGTCCCAGGAGGAATTCGCCAACGAGTTGGACGGGCTGATCCTGAAGGCGGAGCGGGAGGAGCGGTTCTTTCTGGAACGGGAGCAGACGCACCTGTCCGGCCCGGACGGATGGGCGGCGATTCAAGCCCGGCCACATTTGTTGGTCGGCGGGCTGACGCTGACCGCCGGCGATGCGAAACCCGCCGAGGGGGGAACGACGGCGGAAACGGCCGTCACGCTGTCCACGGATCGGGAGACCACCCGGCTCGAAGGCGGGCGGGTGTCCGTCGCGGAAGAGGGCCTCCTGAAACCTCTGGCCGAGCGCATCCGGCAATGGATCGCGTCCGGATACCGGGTCCTCTTCGTCTGCGCGGGACCGGAAAGCCGGGACCGGATCGGTCACCTTCTGGCCCAGTACGACCTTCCCGCGACGCGGGAGGAGGCGTTTTCCCTGGAGGACACCGTCAGCCAGCGCGGCCGAGGGCGCCTGGGGCTGGTGGAGGGTCGCCTGACCGGCGGATTCCATTGGCCGGGCCTGAAGCTCGCCGTGGTCAGCGAGGAGGAAATCTTCGGCCGGAAGCATTCCCGCCGCCGGCCCCGGCCGGTGCGGGAGGGATATTTTCTCAAGTCGTTCGGCGAGCTCAACGAGGGGGACCCCGTGGTGCACACGGATCACGGCATCGGCGTCTACCGCGGGCTCACGAGGCTCGCCGTGGGAAATATCGAGAACGATTTTCTCCTGATCGAGTACCAGGAGGGGGACAGGCTCTACCTGCCCGTGGATCGTCTCGATCGGATCCAGCGCTATATCGGCTCCGACGGGAACGATCCCCGGCTCGACCGTCTGGGCGGCCAGTCCTGGGAGACCCTGAAGTCCCGGGTGAAGAAATCCATCCGGGAGGTGGCCGAGGAACTGGTTTCCATCTACGCCGCCCGCGAGGTCATGGAACGGGAGAACTTCTCCCCGCCCGACCGGTCGTACGAGGAATTCGCCTCCGCCTTCCCCTTCACGGAAACCCCGGATCAGGTCCGGGCGATCGAGGATGTCCATCTCGACATGAACGCCCCCAAGCCCATGGATCGCCTCATCTGCGGCGACGCCGGCTTCGGGAAGACCGAGGTGGCCCTGCGGGCCTCCTTCCGGGCGGTCATGGACGGCCGCCAAGTGGCCGTGCTCGTCCCCACGACGATCCTGGCCGAGCAGCACTATCAGACGTTTCTGGAGCGGTTTCGGGATTATCCCGTCCAGGTGGCCTGCCTGAACCGCTTCCGCTCCCGGGTCCAGCAGGCTGAGATCGTGGCGGGGATCCATCGGGGAACCGTGGACATCGTCATCGGCACCCATCGCCTCCTGCAGAAGGATGTTGCATTCAAAAACCTGGGGCTGGTCATCATCGACGAGGAGCAGCGATTCGGCGTCCTCCACAAGGAAAAACTCAAGAAGCTGCGGACCCTGGTGGATGTGCTGACCCTGACGGCGACCCCGATTCCCCGGACGCTGCACCTGTCCCTGGTCGGCATCCGGGACCTGTCGATCATCAACTCGCCGCCGGAGGACCGGCAGCCGATCAAGACCTACCTCGCCGAGTTCGACGAGGACATGATTCAGAAGGCCATCCGTCAGGAACTGCTCCGCGGCGGACAGGTGTTCTTCCTCCACGACCGGGTCCGCTCGCTCAACACGATGGCGCGCCTCGTGGAGAAGCTCGTCCCCGAGGCCCGGGTGGAGGTGGTGCACGGCCAGATGAAAAGCACGGACATCGAACGCATCATGGCCGCCTTCGTCCGCCGGGACTTCGACGTCCTGGTCTGCACGACGATCATCGGCGCCGGACTGGACATCCCCACGGCCAACACGATGATCATCAACCGCGCGGACCGCTTCGGCCTGGCACAGCTCTACCAAATCCGCGGCCGGGTCGGCCGCGCCCGGGACGAGGCCTATGCCTACCTCTTCGTGCCCCGGGGCGCCCTGCTCTCACCCGAGGCCCGGCGGCGTCTGGAGGTGATCCTCGAATTCACCGAACCCGGCAGCGGGTTCCGCATCGCCGCGGGGGACCTGGATATCCGCGGGGCCGGAAACCTGCTGGGCATGTCCCAGTCCGGCCATATCGCCGCCGTCGGCTACGAGCTCTACACGGAACTCATGGAAAAGACGATCCGGGAGATCAAGGGGGAGGGCCCGCCCGAGGAGCGCGTGCGGCCGGAGATTCACCTGGGGGTGCCGGCCTATATTCCCTCCGATTACATGAGCGACGAGCATCAGCGGCTCGTCACCTACAAGCGGATTTCCCTGGCCGCCGACGAGGACACCCTGGCGGAGATCCGCGCGGAACTGCTCGACTGTTACGGATTCATCCCCGGAGAGGTGGACAATCTCCTCGAGGTCATCCGGATCCGGAACGCCCTCACGGATCTGAAGGGACGCAAGATGGGATACGATGAAAAACAGCTTTTCATTCATTTTTCCCCGGACAGCCCCGTCGATCCGGCCCGGATCAGCGACCTCGCGAAGCTCATGAACCTTCCGCCGCCCCGGGAGAAGCCGGTGCGAACGCTCGCCCGATCCCTGAGAAAGCCCGCGGCCGCGCGGGAAACACCGCCCGGCATCCGGCTGACGCCGGATTACCGCCTGTATGTTCCGCTTCCCGGCCTCAAGGGGGACGGGGTCCTCGCGGGGGCCCGGCGCCTGATCGACGCCCTCGGCACCGGGAAACCCGATGCGTGAAAAACCGACCCGGCCGAATGGCGCCTCGAACGGCCAGGCGGCCCCTTCTTCGACGAAAGGAGACAGACTCTTGAAAGCCCATCAAATCGTTCTGCTGTTTCTGGTTTGCCTGTTCGCGTCATCCGCGGCGGCCGCAACCAGCGTCGTGGAGCGGATCGTCGCCGTGGTCAACGACGAGATCATCACCTCCTATGAACTGAACAGCGCCTTCGAACCCATGGAGAAGCGGATCGAAGACACCTACAAAGGGCCCAACAAGGAACGGCTCCTCCAGGAGACGCGGATGGATCTGCTCAAGAGAATGATCGACAAGCTTCTGCTCGAACAGGAGGCGAAGAAAACGGGGATCGTCGTCAAGGATGAGGAGGTCATGGAAACGATCCGCGACATGGCCCGGCGGCAGAACGTTTCGCTGGACGCCCTGAAGGAGGCCCTCGCCAAGGAAGGAACGACCCTGGAGGCGTACCGGAACGAGATCCGCGAACAGATGGTCCGGATGCGCATCCTGAGGCGCGACGTCCGATCGAAAATCGCCATCAGCGAAGAGGAAATCGGCGAGTACTACCTGAAGCATCGCGAAGTGTACGAAGGGAAAGAGGCCGTGCACATCAAGCAGATCCTGCTCCCCTATTCCCCCAACCTGGACGAGGAAGGCAAAAAGAAGCTGCGGGAGCAGGCGGAGACCATCCGGCAGCGGATCATGGCGGGGGAGCCTTTCGACCTGATGGCGGTCACCTATTCCCAGGGACCGGCGGCGGCCCAGGGCGGCGACCTGGGATTCATCGAGAAGGGGCTGATGCTGCCGGAGGTCGATCGGGTCGCCTTCCGCCTCAAGCAAGATGAGGTCAGCGAGATCATCGAATCCTCCCTGGGGCTGCACCTCTTGAAGCTGGTGGACAAGCGCGGCGCGGGCGTCAAGCCCATCGAGGCTGTGCGTCAAGAGATCGTGGATCGGCTGGAAGAGCAGAAACTGGAAGTGAAGTATGGAGACTGGATCGAAGGGCTGCGCAAACGGTCCCACATTGAAATCCGTCTGTAGAGCGGGCAGGCGGCCGGGCGGTTCTCCGCCCGCGGATGGGTGGCGCCCATGAACTGGATCCGCATCAAGGGGGCGTCCCAGCACAATCTGAAGAACGTCAGCCTCGACATCCCGCGGGACCGGCTCGTCGTCATCACGGGCGTCTCGGGCTCGGGAAAATCGTCGCTCGCCTTCGACACGATCTACGCCGAGGGACAGCGGCGCTACGTCGAATCCCTGTCCACGTACGCGCGCCAGTTCATCGGACAGATGGACAAGCCGGACGTGGAGTCCATCGAAGGCCTGTCGCCCGCCATCGCCATCGAACAGCGTGCGGCGAGCCACAATCCCCGGTCCACCGTCGGCACGGTGACGGAGATCTACGATTATCTCCGCCTGCTGTTTGCACGCATCGGCGTCCCCCACTGTTATCAGTGCGGGCGCGAGATCCTTGCCCAGACGATCGACATGATGATCGACCACGTCCTCGGCCTGCCCGAGAAGACGCGGGTCAACCTGCTGGCCCCCATCGTCCGCGGGAAAAAAGGGGAGTTCCAGAAAGACCTGAAGAAACTGCTCAAGGACGGGTTCGTCCGCGTCCGCGTGGACGGCGAACTGCGGGAACTCGCCGACGAGATCGTGCTCGACAAGAACAAGCGCCACGATATCGATTGTCTCGTGGACCGGCTCGTCGTCAAGGAGGGGATCCGCAAGCGCCTGCGCGACTCCCTGGAGACGGCGGCAGGCCTGACGGACGGCCTCGTCCGGGTGGAAGTCGTCGGGGGAGAGGAGATCCTGTTCAGCGAGAAATATGCCTGTCCGGACTGCGGGATCAGCCTGCCGGAGCTGGCGCCCCGGATGTTCTCGTTCAACACCCCGTACGGAGCCTGCCCGGACTGCGGAGGGCTGGGGTCCAAGATGTATTTTGACGAAGTCCTGGTCATCCCCGACCCGTCGCTTTCGATCCGGGAAGGCGCCATCGCGCCCTGGGCCGGGCGGAATTCGGTCTTCTTCTTCCAGCGGCTGGACGCCCTGGCCCAGCACTACCAGTTCGACATCAACACCCCCTTCAACCGCCTGCCGGCGAACATCCGCGAGGCGCTCCTGTACGGCTCCGGCAAGGAAAAGATCAAGTTCTACTGGGACCGGCGCGGGCGGCGGTTCTTTTACACCAAGGCCTTCGAGGGGATCATCAACACGCTGGACCGGCGCTACCGGGAGACCACGTCCAGCGCCGTCCGTCTGGAGCTCATGAAGTACATCAGCCTGCGCGAATGTCCGGCTTGCAGGGGCGCCAGGCTGAAACAGGAGAGCCTGTCCGTCACCGTCTCCGGCCGGAACATCTTCGACGTCTGCCGCCTGTCGATCCGGGAGTGCCAGGCGTGGTTCGACACCCTTCCCCTGACGCCCCAGGAAACGCTCATCGCGGAACGGATCCTGAAGGAGATCCGGGAGCGCCTGCGCTTTCTGATCGACGTAGGCGTGGACTACCTGAGCCTGGAGCGGTCCGCGGACAGCCTCTCCGGCGGCGAGGGCCAGCGCATCCGTCTGGCGACGCAGATCGGCTCGGGCCTGGTGGGGGTCCTCTACGTCCTGGACGAACCGACGGTCGGTCTGCACCAACGCGACAACGTCCGACTGATCCACACGCTCAAGCGCCTGCGCGACCTCGGGAACACGGTGCTCGTCGTCGAGCACGACGCGGACATGATGCTGTCGTCCGATCACATCATCGACATGGGGCCCGGGGCCGGCCAGGAGGGGGGCGAGGTCGTCGTCCAGGGGTCGCCCGCGGAGGTGTGCCGCTACGGCCCCTCGCTGACGGGCCAGTACCTCTCCGGGCGGGTTTCGATCCCCCTTCCGTCATCCCGCCGCCCCCGGCCGGACCGGTTCATCGTCCTCGAGGGGGCGTACGAGCACAACCTAAAGGACATCGACATCCGCATCCCGGTCGGCGTGTTCACCGCGGTCACCGGGGTCTCCGGCTCGGGAAAGAGCACGCTGGTCATGCGGACCCTGCACAAGATCCTGGAGCGCAAGCTCTCCCGGCAGCGGGGCCGGGTCGGGAAGATCCGGCGCATCGTCGATCTGGGCGGCATCGAGCGGGTCATCATGATCAACCAGCAGCCCATCGGCCGGACGCCGCGGTCCAATCCGGTGACCTATACCGGGATCTTCTCCCCGATCCGGGAGCTCTTCACCGGACTGCCCGACGCCCGGATGAGGGGCTACAAGCCGGGGCGGTTCAGCTTCAACGTCAAGGGGGGACGGTGCGAGGCCTGCGAGGGCAACGGCCTGATCAAGATTGAGATGCACTTCCTGCCCGACGTCTACGTCACCTGCGACGTCTGCCACGGCCGGCGCTTCAACCCGGACACCCTGGACATCCGCTACAAGGGCAGGAACATCGCCGAGGTCCTGGATTTGACGGTCCTGCAGGCGCTGAGCTTTTTCGAAAACATCCCGTCCATCCGGACCCGGCTCCAGCTCCTGTACGACGTCGGCCTGGGCTACCTCCGCCTGGGGCAGTCGGCCACGACCCTCTCCGGCGGGGAGGCCCAGCGGATCAAGCTCTCCCGCGAGCTGGGCAAGCGGGCCAACAGCAACACCCTCTACATCCTGGACGAACCCACCATCGGCCTGCACTTCGCCGACATCCAGAAGCTCCTGGACGTCCTGATGCGCCTGGTCGACATGGGCAACACCGTGGTCGTCATCGAACACAACCTCGACGTCGTCAAGTCCGCCGACCACATCATCGATCTGGGCCCGGAGGGCGGCCCCGGCGGGGGTTGGATCGTCGCCGAGGGGACGCCCGAGGAGGTGGCCGCCTGCGAGGAGTCCCTGACCGGCCGGTTCCTCAAGCCGATCCTTTCACGAACGGGGCCGGCCTAGCCCCCCTGCGGCGACGGACGTCTTTTTCAGGATTTTCCGATATAGGTAAAGGCCTTCGGAACCGGACGGGCGTACACCTGGCCGTGCGTCTCGTCATCGAAGGCGCCGGCCTGCCGAAGGGCCTCACCGATGGCCGGGGTCTGCTCCGGGGAGACGATCATGTTGCAGCACTCGCGAGCGGGGGACAGGCGGCTCAGGGGGGACTGCCGGGGACGGACATGCCTTTGCCGCCCGATGGTCGCCCCCGCGGCTCCCGCGGCCATGGCGGCCTTGACGAGCTCCGGCCCCCGTCCCTCGTTGCAGAGCATCGTCAGATCGGTCAGGTCGCGCAGATAGGCCTTCCCCGCGTCTTCGCTCTCCGCGGTCCCGGAACGGCGCCTCCATTTGGTCCCGCCCTTGAGTTCATCGATGACGGAGACAATCTGCTCAATGCTGGCGGCGTGCCGGGTGACGCCCCGCTTGATTTTCGTGTTGACAATGCCCCGGTTGAGGGGTGCGCAATACAGGAAGCCCTTGCCGGGCTGGTCCAGGTCGCCCACGTCGATCATCAGGTTCATGAGGCCCTCCGCATCGTGCCGGTCCGTAACGATGTGGACCACCTCCTTCTCGGCGGGAATCGTGATCCGGAGGAGCCCCATCTTGTCGCGGACGCCGGTGCCCTGTCCGAAGGTGATGGCCGGCACGCACGTTCCGGTGTCGAGGGAGATCATGGCCATCCGGTCGCCCTCGCCGCGCTGCGCGATGCAGCACACGAGCGCCAGATCGGACAGGAGGGGAATGTCGCTCGCCACCGTAAAATCGGCCGTCCGGTTTTCAGCGCAGAGCTCATGGGCCCAGAGCAGTTCGACGGTCTCGCTGAAGGCCATGCCCCGTCCCGCAATGCCGAGCCTTCCTGCGTGAAGGACAAGCTTCAGCGCCGCGTCCTCCAGGGCGGGGTCCACGAGGAAGGTCAGGATTTCGATCGGGTCTTCGTCGATGACGGTGCGCTCCGAGGCCCCAAAAAGCCACTTCTTGTCGTGCAGGACGTCGGAGCGGCCCACGGCAAGATGTGCGTCGACGATTCCGTGTTCGGCGAGCGCCTCGATGACGCCTACCGCCTCCCCTCGGTTGACGATTCCGGTAATCTTGGCAACCTGCTTCCGGCGCTCCATCATGGGGTCGTCCCTCCTTTTCCCGACGGCACGGACGCCTGCGCGGCCCTGCGCTTCATCGTCACCCAAAGGCCGACCACGAGCACCGAAAGGATGGGACAGACGGAGGCCATCGCCAGAATGCCGAATCCCTCGACCACCCCGACCTGGGTGCTGATCCCGAGACCCATCGCGAGCACCAGCGGCACGGTGATCGGCCCGGTGGTCACACCGGCGCTGTCCCACCCGATGTTTACGAACTCCTCGGTCGAAAAGGCCGTGACGAACAGGAGCAAAAGATAGGGCGGCGCCAGGAGCCAGATCAGCGGAAGGTCCCAGACGATCTTGGCCACGCCGATCGCAAGTCCCGCTCCCACTCCGATGGCAACGGTCTGCATGAGCAGGGACTTTTTGAACGCGCCGACGGTGAGATCTTCGACGGTGGCCCCCAGGGCGTTAAGGGCGGGTTCGGCCAGGGTCGCCGCGTACCCCAGAATGAAGGCGAACAGGAGCACCACGAGAATGCCCCCGAGGCCGTCCGAGCGACCGAAGAGCGGCCCCCGGGTCGGAACGTACGTGTACTGGCGCGTCTCCGGGTTATACTGCCGCTCGTTGAACGGCAGCGGCAGGAGCCGATCCTTTTCCTTCAGATAAAAGAAACGGCTCTCCTCCCCCTTTTGCGTCAGGGCGGTCTGCACGACCCCCGGGTCGAAGTCGTGGATCGTCTTCGTCTGGTCGGTCAACTCGACGGCCTTGAAGGCGGAGGGGATCTTCCCACCGACCTGGCCCCCGAGCTTCGCCAGCCCCAGCTCGATGCCGATGTTGAACAGCCCCATCCCGATGACGGCAAACACAAGCCCCAGGAGGATTTCATCGGCCCGCGGCAGCTTCTCCCGAAGCACAAGGGTCAGCACGAGAATGAAAAACAGCGACAGCGGGATAATGGCCTGGGCCGCGGCGCGCGTGTTGCGCGCCAGGAGGTCGAACACATCGAGACGCTCCGGGAGGGCGGAGGCGGAGGCGGCGTACCGGGTGGACGCCTCGATGTCCCCGAACACCGCGACCTGCTGCTCCCTTGTTCCTTGGGATGCCGCCCATTTCTTCAGGGCATCCGCTTCGGGGCCGAAGACCCGCTCCCGCACCTTCGCCTCGGCGGACGCCTCCCTGAGAAAAGCGAGCATCCCGTCCCGATCCCCCCCGAAGAACGCCAACTGATTCTCCGGGGCGGCGTTCAGGAACGCATAGCCGGCCATTTCATCCGGATGGCTGAAGAGGGCCTGTGTCGCCTGGCGATTTTCGAGCTTGAAAAAATCGGCCTCGCTCATGGGCTGGGGAACCGAGCCCACAAAGAGGGTTCCCAGGGACATCACGGTCAGAATCGGGAAAAGCGAGGCGAGCGTCACCACGCCGAAGCCCGCCGATCCCGATCCCGCGCTTCCCACAACGCGGCAGACCCCGATGCCCAGGGCCAACACCAGGGGCACGGTGACCGGACCGGTGGTCACCCCGCCGCAATCCCACGCGAGACCGGTGAGAAACATCATGTTCTTGTCGAAATAGGCCCAGACGGAGAAGACGACCAGCACGGGGATGAGCAGATAGATGAAGGGCTTGAGGGACCAGTTGTACAGAAACCTCAGCATGCCCGCGACCACGGCGATGCCGACCCCGATGCCCACGGCGTAAATCAGGAAGTCCGGGTATCGATTCAGCAGCAGGAAAAGCAGCGGTGCGTCCCAGGCCTTGACCGAGGCGCCGGCGGCCTTGAGGACCCCGATGGCGGGCTCCGCAAAGGTGGCGCCGACGCCGAGAATGAACGAGAAAACCAGGATGACCGGAAGGACGGACTTTTGCGGGAGCTTGAGGCCGATGACTTCGCCCAGGGGCATGAGCCCCAGGACCAGGCCCTCCATGAAGAACGTGAGGCCGACGATGACGAGCGCCAGGCCGGCGGCAATGACGGTGGCCCTGGCCACGGGGATCCCCAGGATCAGGGTCTGAAACAGGACCAGGTAGACGATGATGAGGGCGACGGCCTTGATCTGCGCCATCAGCCGGCTTTTGACGTACGGCGCCAGCATGCCGACGGCCTGTCTGAAACCGACCCGGATCCTTCCGCCCGCCTGCTGTCGAACCGTCATGCGCCCTCCCCCGCTGCTTCCGTCCGCCGGGACATTCAGACGCTTCCCCGGCTGCTTCAAAGGTTTTTCCCCTCATCCGGCCCATCGCGAACGGGCGCGCGGGGTTCTCGGGCAGAAGATCGAGACCCCGTTCCGTTCGCCGCCGAGCCGCCTGCACATCCGGGATTTCTCCAAAAATAGGCGTTCTTTCGTTCAGTTAGGCAAAACAACCTAACGGATTCCGACCGCCTTGTCAAGCGCCGCGGGGGGCCGGTGCCGGGGCCGTTCCCGCGGGAGTCCGCATCCCCGGAGGTTGGGCAGGACAATCCCGGCGATGATGAGCCCCATCCCCGCGATTTGGACGAAAACGATGTTCTCCCCCAGGACGAGCCAGGCCATGACCACGGTCGCGACCGGCTCGAAGGTCGAGAAGATGGACATCCGGGCGCTGCCGAGCTCGCGGATGGCAAGGAACTGGAAGGTCACGCCCAGGGCCGTGGGGACGAGGCCGATCGCGAGCGCGAGGAGCAGCTGGCGCGGCGCCAGGTGCACGATGTCGAGCGGATTGTTGACGAAAAGAAACGGAACCGCCGTGAACAGGATCACATAGAAGGTGACTGTCAGGAACTCTTCCCCCTTGAGGAAGATCTGGGACAGGATGAGATACACCGAAAAGGTCAAGGTGGTCCCCATCGCGAACAGCAGTCCGGTCACGTTCAGGGCCTTGAGGAAGGCGTCATAGAAGACTAGGGCGCATCCCCCCATCAGAAGCGCCAGGGAAAGGCCGATCGTCCGGTCCGCCTTCATCCGGAAAACGGCGAGAGACAGGAGCGTGACGATGACGGGGTAGAGGTAGAGGATCAGGGCGTTCGTCGACGCGGGGATGTAATTGAGGGCCTTGAAGAAGCAGGTGCTCTGCCAACCGTGGAGGACCACCCCGAGGAAGGCGGTCTTGGCCAGGGTGGCCGGACGGATCCTGAGCAGGCGGGGATGGCGGATCAGGAGGTAAAGGCCGAAGACCAGGGTCGCCGTCAGAAAGCGGTACTGCAGGAGCGCCATGTCCTTCAGGCCGGTCTGGTAGGCCAGCTTGATCAAGATGGCCAGCATGCCGAGGCAGAACGCGGAAACGAGCGAATAGATCAGGCCCTTGAGCATGCCTCTCTTCCGGTATGGGCGATGGGGGGGCGTGCGGCGTTTCCCGGGATGGGCGGATCCGGGCTCCGGGAAGGCCACGTCCCGCGCCGCCGTTTATAGGCAATTCCCGCCGGTTTGTAAAGGGATCATTGGGGCCCCCGCCCGGCCTTTTTTTCTTTGACAAATCCGGGGCGCAATTTTAGATTCAACCGTAGAATCCGTTGACACCCGGAAGAGGGGGAGAGGCCATGGGAGAGATCACCGAGAAGGACCGGGCGATGGCCCGGCGCTGCGTCGAGTGCCCGGTCTGCCGCCGGGCGCGGCGCCGGCAGGCGGGTGTGGCGTTCTGGCTCGTGAAGAACGTCGAGGAGGGACTCTGCCCGTTCTGCCGGGCCTACGAGAAGGTCTACGGGCGCAAGGCTCATGAGCCGGCACCCTGAGAATGCACGGGACAATCCGGGAATGGGTCCGACGGAAGGGGTAGAGACGATGCTCAAGCACGTGGTGCTCATGAAGTTCAAGACCGGGGTCGGCGAAACCGATGTGGCCGATCTCGAACGCGGGCTGGCGGGGCTGCCCGCCGTGATCCCGGAGATCCGGGGCTACGACTTCGGCCGGGACCGCCGGCCGGAGCGAACGTTCGATTTTGCGCTCGTCTCCACGTTCGACGACGAGACCGCCCTGGAGCGCTACAAGCCCCACCCGCGCCACCAGGAGGTCCTGGCCAGGGTCAAGGCCCTGTGCGACGAGCTCCGGGTGATCGATTTCACGTATTGATCCGCTCCGGGGTGGGCAGGAAAGAGGCGGGGCCGTCCGTCCGCTGTTTCGCCGGCGGGCCTCAAACGTAAAGGACGTTTTTGCGGATGTAGTGGCGAACGGCGTCCGGGACAAGGTAGTGGATGGATTGGCCCGCACGGACCCGGGCGCGGATCCGCGAGGCCGCGATGTCGAGGAAGGTGACCTCCCGGAAATAGATGAACTGGCCGGTGGGTCCCCGATAGCCCCGGCACGCCTCGTCGTAGACGAAGCGGGCGGTGAAGTCCGCGGGTAGGATGCCGTCGAGCCCCCGGTTTTCATAGCCGGGGCGTGTCATGACGACGAAATGGCACAGGACGAGGAGGTTCTCCCAGTCCTTCCACGTCCGGATGGCGTGGAAGGCGTCCTGGCCGACGATAAAATACAGTTCCAGGTCCTTCAGGTACTTGCCGAGGAAGGACTCGACCGTCTCCACCGAAAACGATACCCCCCCCCGCTCGTGCTCAATGTCCGAAAACGAAAAGGACGGATTGTCCTCGATGGCAAGCTCGACCATCTGCTCGCGGTGGTAGAAGGAAGTGATGTCGGCCTCCAGTTTATGCGGGGGGCGCGACGCGGGGACGAAGATGATGCGGTTCAGGTCGAACATCTCCCGGATCTCCTCGGCGCACCTCAGATGGCCGAAATGGATCGGGTCGTACGTGCCGCCCAGGAGTCCCCATTTCATGTTCTCACCTGTCCGTTTCCGTAGATGATGAATTTGGTCGTCGTCAGTTCTTCCAGCCCCATGGGCCCGAAGGCGTGCAGTTTGGTGGTGCTGATGCCGATCTCCGCCCCAAGTCCCAGCTCGAAGCCGTCGCTGAAGCGGGTCGAGGCGTTGACGAGAACCGTGGAGGAGTTGACCTCGTTCAGGAACCGCTGCGCCCGCGTGTAGTTCTCCGTCAGGATGGACTCCGTGTGGAGTGAGCCGTAGCGGCGGATGTGGGCGATGGCCTCGTCCAGGTCGGCCACCACGCGGATCGAGAGGATCAGATCCAGGTATTCCCGGGACCAGTCGTCCTCCGTGGCCGGCGCCAGATCGGGCAGGAGAGCGCGCGCCTGGGGGCAGCCCTTGAGCGCCACGCCTGCTTCCCGTAATCGCTCCGCCACGACGGGCAGGAAGGCGGGCGCAACCGCCGCATGGATCAGGAGCGTCTCCATGGCGTTGCAGACACCGGGGCGCTGCGTTTTTGCATTCAGGCAGATCGGAACCGCCCGGTCGAGATCGGCATCCGCGTCGACGAAGATGTGGCAGACGCCCTTGTAGTGCTTGATCACCGGGATCCTCGACTGACTCACCACGGCGCGGATCAGGTCTTCCCCACCCCGCGGGATGATCAGATCAATCCATTCGTCGAGCTGAAGCATCTCATGGACGGCCTCGCGGTCGGTGAGCGGAATCGCCTGGATGGCGGCTGTCGGGAGACCGTGGTCGCGAAGGACGCCCGTCAGGCAGGCGGCAATGGCCAAGTTGGAATGGATGGCCTCCGATCCGCCCCGCAGGATGACGGCGTTCCCCGACTTCAGACACAGCGCCGCGGCGTCGGCGGTGACGTTCGGTCGCGATTCGTAGATGATCCCGATGACGCCGAGGGGGATGCGCATCCGGCCGACCAGGAGCCCGTTGGGCCGCCGCCACATGCCGGTGACCTTGCCCACCGGATCGGTGAGGGCCGCCACTTCGCGGAGACCCTGGGCGATCCCCGCAAGTGTCTGCTCCTTCAGGGTCAGGCGGTCGATCATGGCCGCGGGCAGGCCTTTCTCGCGAGCCGCTTCGAGATCCCGGGCGTTCTCCGCGATCAGGTGCGCCTGCCGGGCCAGCAGCGCGTCGGCCATCGCGAGGAGAGCCGCATTCTTCCGGTCGGTGGGGACATGGGCCAGGCTGTCGGCGGCCTGCCTAGCCTCTCGGGCGATTCGAACGATCTGGTCGTGGAGATTCATGAACGGGTCCTTTGTGCGAGATTCGCGGCGTGATCCCGACGCGGAGATCCGGTCTCAAATCGCTCCCGTCGGGCGGCGGACCCACTCTACAAAACACCCTTTCACGTGTCAAGGCCAATTGCGGCCGCGGACGCAAAGGCGACGCTTGCCAAGTTCCGGCAGGTCTGTTAAGGTCGCGGCCGATCGGGACGGCGGAAACGAGGGGGAGGACAAAATTGCGATGGATTTTCTGCGGATTAAGGCGGGACCGAGGGCGTATGAGCAGCTCATGGACGGCGGCGGCGTCTGGGACCGCATCTCGACCTATTTCGGGCCGGCGGCGGGTCCACGCTGGCTGGTCGCCCAAGGGTTCGATCTCACGCTGATGAAGGAGGGTCTGCTCGGTCGCGCCCTGCCGGTGTGGCTCGTCGGCTCCTCCGCGGGCGCCTGGCGCTTCGCCGCCTGGCTGCAGCCCGAACCGGAGAAGAGCTACGCGGCGTTGCGGGAGGCCTACACAGGGGTGACTTATGCCCGGGGCGACACGCCGGATACGATTCTCGACAAGCTCCTGAACGTCATCAACGCCTATATCGAGGACGACGCGCTGCCCTTCGCCCTGAACCACAAGCGCTACCGCCTGGCCATCCTCACGGCCCGCACGCGTCACCTGGCGGCCTCCGAGATCGGCTGGATCCAGAAGGGGGGCCTGGCCCTGTGCCTGCTCGGCAACATGATCAGCCGTACGAATCTCGCCCGCTTCGCCGAGCGGGTTGTGTTCTTCCACGGACCCCGCCCGCCCGCCTTCTGCACGCACCCGGAGTTCCAGGGCCGTTTCATTGGTCTTTCTCCGAACAATTTCAAACAGGCGGTGATGGCCTCCGGCGCGATTCCGCTGGTCGTCGCCGGCGTCCGGGACATCTTCGGCGCACCCCGGGGGGTTTACCGCGACGGGGGACTGATCGACTATCACCTGAGCCATGATTACTCGTCGCGGCCGGACGATCTCGTCCTGTTCTTCCATCACCAGGAGCGCATCGTCCCCGGCTGGCTCGACAAGAAGCTTCCCCGCCGTCAGCCCACCCCGGAAGCCCTGGAGCGGGTCCTGATGGTGTTTCCATCCGAGGCCTTCCTCGCGCGGCTTCCCTACGGAAAGGTGCCCGACCGGGACGACTTCCTGACCTTCATCAATGAACCGGCGGAGCGGATCCGCTATTGGAACCGTTCCGCCGAGTTGGCGGCGCCTCTGGGGGAGATGTTCCTCGAACTGGTGGAGAGCGGCCGGATCCGCCGGTTGCTGGAGCGTTTCTGAACCGAAGGCGCGGGGCCGGCGAAACGAGAGGAGCCCCTCCCGGACAAGCGGCGCCCCGCGGGGCCGCGGAAAGGAGATTTCATGAAACTCAAGGGGGTGATTACGGTCGTCCGCGTCCCCTTCCTGATCCTCGCGCTGATCCTGGGGATTCTGGGGGCTGCGGTGGCCTGGTACGAAGCGAAACGATTTGGATCGCCGTTTCACCCGGGATACGCGCTCCTGGCGACATTCGGCCTAGTGGTCGCCCACGCGGCGGTGAACATCTTCAACGATTACTTCGACTGCCGGAGCGGTCTCGACTTCAAGACCCGCCGGACCCCCTTCAGCGGGGGAAGCGGCGCCATCCCGCAGGGGCTGTTGACAATTCGGGAAGCCCTGTGGCTCGGCATCGGCTGCCTCGTCATCATCATCCCGATCGGCCTCTTCTTCACGTGGGCGGCGGGGTGGAAAATGGTGCCGCTTCTGGTTCTGGCGCTCTGCCTGATCGTCCTGTACACCCCGCTCATCCTGAAGATGGGCTACCCCGAATGGTCCCCCGGCCTCGGACTCGGCATCCTGCCAGTGATGGGGGCCTATTTCGTCCATACCGGCGATTACACGGCCAGCGCCTTCATCGCTTCGATGCCGTCTTTCTTCCTGGTTCACAATCTGCTCCTGCTCAACGAATTTCCGGACGTTGAAGCGGACTGGACCGTGCGGAGAAGAACCCTGCCGATCGTTCTCGGCAAGCGGAACGCCGCCGTCTTTTTTTCCGCGGTCCTGCTCTTGACCTACCTCTGGATCCTCTGGGCAGTGATGCGGCAGTTCATGCCCGTCTACGCGCTGCTCGCGCTGCTGACGCTGCCCCTCGCCATCCAGGTGATCCGGGGGACGTTCCGGTATGACGAGCGGGAGGTCTTCATGACGGTCATGACGAAGAATGTCCAGGTCGTGCTGGCGACCCAGGCGCTCTTGGCCGCGGGATACATCCTGGGAGGGATCTTTCCCTGGTAGCGGCAGGGATGACGGACCCGGACCGACGCCTGGCGCCATCCCCCCCCCACCCGGGGAGTGGACATCCACAAGGAGAGAGACCCCGATGGCAGATCCGCTTTTCACGCAAGCCGCACGGTTGCAGGCCATGCTCGAGTCCTGCGAACTCTGTCCGCACCGCTGCCGCGTGGACCGGACGAGCGGGGAGCGGGGCGTCTGCGGACTGGGCGCTTCCGCCGTCGTGGCCAGCACCCTGGTTCATCACGGGGAGGAGCCTCCCCTTTCCGGCAGCCGAGGCGCCGGCACGATTTTTCTGGCCTCATGCAACCTGGGCTGTCCCTACTGCCAGAACTACCAGATCAGCCGGTCGACGGCGGGGACGGTCACGGACGACGAGGGCCTGGCAGAGATCGCGCTGGCGCTCGAGAAGCGGGGGTGCCACAACGTCGAGGCCGTCACGCCGACCCCGCAGGCCCCCCGGATCGCCGGAGCCCTCCTCGCGGCCCGGCGCCGGGGATTCGCCCTGCCGTTCGTCTACAACTGCGGCGGTTACGAAAACCCCGAGGTCATCCGGCTTCTGGATCGCTTCGTGGAGATCTACCTGCCCGACTTCAAGTACGGCCTCGCGGAAACGGCGCTCGGGCTGGGCAACGTGCCGGACTATGTTCCCCACGCCCTCGCTTCGCTCAGGGAGATGGTCCACCAAGTCGGCGATGCACTGGAACTTCGGGAGAGGGTGGCCACGCGGGGCATCATCGTCCGCCACCTGGTCCTTCCGGGTCACGTGGCCAACAGCCTGGCGGTTCTGAAGCTGATCCGCGAGAATGTCTCGACGGCCGTCCCCTTAAGCCTGATGTCCCAGTACACGCCGGTCCCGGCGGTGAAGGACCATCCCGACCTGGGGCGGCGCATCACCCGGGACGAGTACGACCGGGTCGTGGATGCGGCCCTGGATTGGGGCTTCTCCAATCTTTTCATCCAAGACGTGGACGACCGGGAACTGACCCCCGACTTCGACCGGGAGTCGCCCTTCCGCTGGTCCTGAGCGGACCCGGCTTCCGTCCCTACCCCCAGAGGATCAGACCCGTCTCGTGCAGGGAGGACAGGCGGGGGTGAAACGGCAGGACGCGGACGCCGTAGCGGTGGGGGCCGTTCTGCCGGACCCGGTAATCGAGGGCATAGGTGAGAACGCCGTTTTCCGCGCACCCGACCATCTTCAGGGGCATGCAGTCCGGCCGGCCGGCGAAATCCGCCCCGTCCTTCCGACCGATCATCAGCTCCACGAGAATCTCCTCCGGATCCAGTTTGCCCGGATCGACGCTGGCCGTCACGTTGAGCGGCTGATCCACCATGACGGCGTCGCCATGGATCCCCTCCACGGTCACCTCGAGCAGGCGCAGGGAAGAAAATCGCATGGGGAGCTTCCGTTTCCAGTCCGCCAGCTCACGGGCCAACCGGTACTGGTCGTCGACGAGTTCACAGCTCCGTTCCGCGGAGGGGAGGTACAGATCGTGGAAGTATTCCAGAAGCATCCGCTCCGTGTTGAAGCTCGGCGCCAGGGTCCGCATGGAGCGCTTGATCATGCCGACCCATTTCTCCGGAACGCCGGACACGTCTCGATCGTAGAACAGGGGCGCCACGGTGTCCTCCAGGAGTTCATAGAGGGCCTGGGCGTCGTCCAGGTCGGCATTCGGGGTGTCTTCGGACCGTTCCTTCACAACCGGACCGATCGTCCAGCCGTTCGTTCCGTCGAACCCTTCCGGCCACCACCCGTCGGATGTGCTCAGGTTGAGCAGGCCGTTGACCACCACCTTCTGGCCGCTCGTCCCGCTGGCCTCATAGGGACGGCGTGGCGTGTTCAGCCAGACATCGACGCCCTGAACGAGACGCCGGGCGATGCGGATGTCGTAGTTCTCGAGCAGGAAGATCTTCCCCCGGAAACGCTCGTCCCGCATGATTTCCACGACCTGTTGGATGAGATCCCTGCCCCTGCTGTCGTTGGGGTGGGCCTTGCCGGCAAAGACGATGGCCACCGGCCGGGTGGGGTGGTTCAGAATCCGGTCCAGGCGGTCGAGATCCGACAGGATGAGGTTCGCCCGCTTGTAGGGCGCGAAGCGACGTGAGAAGCCGATCAGGAGTGCCGACGGGTTGATACGGGCGTAGAGCTCCTCCCGCCAGGTCTTGGCATAGCCGTATTTTGCCCCATGCCTGGCCACGTCATCCCGGAGGAAATTGATCAGTTGCTGCTTGAGTTCGTAACGGGTGCGCCAGAGGAGGGCGTCTGGGATGTCCTGGACCCTCGCCCAGCGCTCCGGATCCGTCAGGTCCCGCTCCCAGTCGAGGCCGAGATACACGTCTAGGAGTTCCTTCATGCGCGGGGCGATGTAGGACATCAGGTGGGCGCCGTTCGTCACGGATCGGATGGGAAGGTCGGAGCTGTGGAACCCCTTCCAGACGTCCCGCCACATCCGCCGCGAGACCTCGCCGTGGATCCGGCTGACGGCGTTGCTCAGGTGGGCGGACTTGAGAGCGAGCACCGTCATGTAAAAGGGTTTGTCCTCGCCGCTTTCCTTGCGGCCAAGTTCCATGAACCGGGACCAGGAAATACCGCTCCACTTCACGAAACTGCCGAAGTAGTGCTCGGTGAGATCGTGATCGAAGCGTTCGTTGCCCGCCTCCACGGGGGTGTGGGTCGTGAAGACGGTGCTGCCGCGCACCACCTCGGCCGCCTCGTCGAAGGTCAGACCCTCCTCGGTCATAAGCGCCGAGATGCGCTCGAAGATCAGGAAGGCGGAATGCCCTTCGTTGATATGGTAGACGCGGGGGGCGATCCCCAACTTCTTCAGGAGCTTCACGCCGCCGACCCCGAGGAGGATTTCCTGTTCGATGCGTGTCCGCGGATCCGAACAGTACAGGCAATCGGTGATCCTCCGGTCCTGGGGCGTGTTGCGGGGCGTATCGGTGCTGAGCAGGTAAAGCGAGACCCGGCCGACCTTGACTTCCCAGATATTGGCATAGAGGACCCGGCCGGGCAGATCAAGAGCGATCCGGACCTCGAGCCCCCGGTCATCCTGGACAATCTGGACGGGCATGTTGGAGAAGTCGTTTTCCGGATAGTCGACGATCTGGGTGCCGTCCTTGTCGATGCTCTGGTGAAAGAAGCCCTTCTTGTAGAGCAGGCCGACGCCGACCAGCGGGATGTTCAGGTCGCTCGCCGTTTTCAGGTGGTCGCCGGACAGGGTGCCCAGGCCTCCGGAGTAGATCGGCAGGCATTCGTGGAGGCCGTATTCCGTGGAGAAGTAGGCGACGGGAGAGGCCCAGCGGATCTCCGGGCAAGCCGCCAGATTCTTGTCGGGGAGCCGGTCGTCCAGATAACCGTCGAACTGTTTGAGGATCTGGGTGTAAAGATTCATATAGCTTGCGTTCTCCGCGGCCTCGATCAGGCGTTCCGTGGAGACCGACTCCAGCATGCGGACGGGATTGTTGCCCATCGTCCCCCAGATTCTCGGATCCAGCGAGGAAAACAGCAAGCGGGCCTGCGGGTGCCAGGTCCACCAGAGGTTATAGGCCAGCTCGCGCAACCGCTCGATCTTGCGGGGAAGGTTGGCGACGGCGGTGAACTGCCGGAAGTGGGGCTGAGTGGAGGCGGCGCCGGCGAAGGTGTGCTTCGTTTCCAGACGGTATTCCGTGGAGGTGAGCCTGACCGCCCTTTCGCGGGCAACATTCAGGGCCTTGCCGTAGGCCGCGCGGTAGTGCGCGTAGAAATCGCTCCAGTTGGCCTGACCGGCCACGTCATAGGCCTGCCGCCGCCGCTCCCGTTCCTCCTCGTCGGACCAGGACAGGCACTGGCGGAATACCTCGTAGAGCTCGCCTTCGATGGCGTCCTGGGACTGCCCCCGGCGTTTCACTAGGAGAACCCCCTTGTTTTCACCCATCCGGCTCTGCGCCCACAACCCGAATCCTGCTTGATCCGTGGTGACCGTCGGCACGCTGTACGCCGCGCTCTCCAGGGGCGTATACCCCCAGGGTTCGTAGTAGGACGGGAAGACCCCCAAGTCGCACCCTGAGAGGGCCTCGTAATACGTCAGGTTGATCAGACCGTCGTGGCCGTTCAGGTAAGCGGGGACGAAGATCACGTTGACCCGGTTCTGTGCCGTGTTACGCAGACCGACGCGATTGCACGCCTCCAGAATCGGGTCGGAGGCCTCGTTATGGAGGCGGTAGGTTGCGAGCGGCGGATTGGCCGGATCGATCCGGACCGCATCGCCCTGAAGGGCCGGGATCAGGTCGGTATGGCCGCCGATGACGAAGAGACACGCCAACACGGAAGTCCCTTCGCCCATGGCTTTTTCCAGGCGTCCCAGGGCGCCGAGAAAGATGTCGATCCCCTTGTTGCGGTACTCGTAACGCCCTGAGATCACCATAATCTTCGTCCGGGCGGGCATTTCCCGGCCGAGAAACCGGGAAGCGGCCGCCAGGAGCCTCTGGCGGGCCTTCAGGGCCGGGCCGCGGTCCTTCGTCAGATCGGGGATGTTTCCCATGTCTAGGCCGTTGGGAGTGACCAGATCCGGAGCGCGCCCCAGGAAATTCTTGGCCTCCAAGGCGGTGATGTCGCTGACCGTGGTGAAACAGTCCGCCTCCCTGGCCGAGGCCACCTCCATGGAATACTTGGCGGCGATGTTGCGGTTCGTCGCTTCGCGCTGCGGGGAAATGCTGTCCATGTCGGTGTAGATGTCCATCCCGGAACCGGCGAGGGTTCGCCCCAGCATGGTGGCGTGGGTGGTAAAGACCGTCCCGATCTCCGGGACCTGCTTCTTCAGGCACAAGAGCCCGGCGCCGCACATCCACTCGTGGAACTGGGCGACGGCCGGCAGGCCGGCCGTCCGCAACTTAAGGTTGTAGATCGTCTCGATCACCTCGCCGCAGGCATAGCTGAACATGACCGGTTCCACGTAGTCCCAGCCGCCGGCGATGGAGTCGACGCCATAGTCCTCCCAGATCCGGAACAGGAGCTGGTCCTTGTTGTAGCGCTTGCTGAAATTGACAAGGATGACCTTGGGGCGGCCGGGAATCTGCCAGCGGCCGAAGCGGCAGGGAATATCCTTGATGGCGGTTGCTTCCCGGATCCGGTTCCAGCACTCCTCGTCCGTTTCTTCGAATTCCAGGTTGGTCTTCAGGTCCGGTCCGAAAAGGATGTAGTTCTGACCGAAGGTGCGGATCGCTTCATTGACCTTGCTCATGATAACCGTATAGATGCCGCCGACCTTGTTGCAGACTTCCCAGCTGACCTCGAACAGGTACCCTTCCCGGTTCTTCAACATCGTGGTTCCTCCAACTCTGGCCTCGCGGCGGTGACCCTTTCCGTAAAATCGTCCAGGACGTTCATGAAGTTGACATAGGCATCGTAGGGTGATGCGTACGGATTGAAATAGCGGTGGACGTCCCCGTCGGCGGACCATTTGGTGCACATGTAGTAAAAATGATCCGACGTCTGCAGAAGACGCCAGGTATTCAAGAGATCGGGGTCCTTCCGACGCTGCACCTGAACGGACAGACGATAGAGGGCACGGAGGGCGTCTTGCTGCATAGCATTGCCCTGCCAGGCCGTCAAGTCCCTTTCCCGATCCGCCCAAGTGACGATGCCGGGACAATCGAGGATGCCTTCGATCGGATGGGCTTCCGCCGCCTCGGCCGGAGTTTGGAAACGAAACGCCGGATGCTTGAGGATCTCTCCCGGCAACGCCTCGAGGAAGTGGAAGATCCCCGTCTCGGCCCATTGATGCTCCCCGAAGGTCTCGTAATCCATGAACAGGTTGACAACCCGGGCGTCGTCGGCCAGGGCATGGATCCAATGGGCGAACTTGGCCGCGGTCAGGGGAAAACCCGTCCAACCCCGGTCGGAAAACCGGAAGGCGATATCGTCCGAGAGACGGTAGTTCCGGAGCAGGACCCTGACCCGGGGATCGACCGCCGTCCCGTAGACCCGGTTCGGGGAACGCCCCCGCAGAAGCGGCTCCGTCCCCTCGGCAAGCATGACCCGGTAGCCCAGTTCCGCGACGCGCTCGACCAGGGCGTTGCTGAAGATCAGCTCCGTACCCCGGAAGGTGACCGCCTCCCGACCGAACGCGTCGCGGATCCGCTCCCGGTGACGTCGTACCTGGGTGCGGAATTCCTCCGGATCACGCGGAAAGGCCAGGGTGTGTTCATAGGTTTCGTTCAGAAATTCGACGCAGCCCGACGCGGCCAGCGCGCGGAAGGCGTCCAGGACGTCCGGATGGTCGATCGCGAGCCGGTCCAGAGTCACCCCGGTGATGGAAAAGGCACAGCGGAAGCGCCCGGCGTGGGTCGCGACGAGGTTGCCGAGGAGCCGGGTCGCGGGCCGGTAACACTTTTCGACCACCCGGGTCAGGATGCGGCGGTTTTCCTCCTCGGCTTCGTAGCGCGCGAAGGCCGGGGCGCCGGCGGCATCGATGTCGAAGACGCTGAAACGCTTCAGACGGCGGGGCTGGTGGATTTGAAAGTAGAGACAGACCGAGGGCATGGCGTTTATCCGTTCACGGACCGAGGAGCCCGCGATAAACGTCGAGGACGCGGAGCGCCGCAGTTTCCCAGCGGAGAGCCTCCAGTTCCCCCCGCGAGCGGGCCACGATCGCCTCGGCCAGCTCCGGCTGTGTCAGGATAGCGACGATGGTCCAGGCCAGGGCGTCCACGTCCCAGAAATCCACCTTCGGGACGTGCCGCAGCACCTCCCCGACGCCCGACTGCTTCGAGATGATGACCGGGACGTCATGCAGCATCGCCTCGAGCGGGGTGATGCCGAAGGGTTCGGAAACGCTGGGCATGATGTAGAGGTCGCTCAGGGCGAACATGCGTTCGACCTCCTCCCCGTCAAGAAAGCCCGTGAAGTGGATCTGGCGCCCGAGGCCCAGTTCGGCCACCCGTTCAATCGTCTGCGGCAGCAGATCGCCCGCACCGACCATGACGAAGCGGACGTCCGGCAGAACGCTCAGGACCTTGGCCGCCGCCGCCACGAAATGGTCCGGGCCTTTCTGGAAGGTGATGCGGCCCATGAAAAGGACCCATTTCTTCCCGGGAGGCTTGAACGCACGGTAGGCTGGCGCCGCCTCCCGACGGGAGACGGCGTTATGCACGACAGAGACCCTGCCGGCGGGGATGCCGTAGTGACGGACGATCAGGCCACGGGTATAGTGACTGACGGCGATGACCCGATCGGCCAAGCTCATGCCGAGGCGCTCGACGGCAAAGATCGCCGGATGGACGTTGTTCCCGCTCCGATCGATTTCCGTGGCATGGACGTGGTACACGAAGGGCCGGCCGCTGACCCGGCGGGCCTCGAGCGCGGCGGGAACGGTCATCCAGTCATGGGCGTGGATGACGTCGAAGGACGCCTCCGCGGCAATCCGGCCGGCCGCCTTTCCGTACCGCAGAACCTCGGCCATCAGATCGGATCCGTAATTTCCGGAAGGCGCGAGCATCCCGGCCGCCCCGCCCGAAATGCCGGGATACCGGTCTTCACGCAGGTAGGGATGGAGGGGAGAGTCGATGATCCGAAGCAGGACATCCAGGGGCCTTCCTGGCATACCGGCCGGTGGCGCCGCGCCCTCGGCGTCCCACCCCGGACGGTCGCTCGCCGGCACTTCGGCCGCGGACACGAGCCGGACATGGCCGGGCTCCTCCCCCGTCCGGGCGCACGGGATGACATAGGTGATCGTCTGTCCCAGTTCGCTCATGGCGCGCGTCAGCCCCAGGCAGGCCGTCCCCAAACCGCCGCTGATTCGGGGGGGAAACTCCCAGCCGAACATCAGGATGCGCATGCGTCCTCCGCTTTCTCGCCCTCGCGGAACCCGTCGACATACCGGAGTGCTTCGAAACTATTGCAGGATGTGTCCCTTCTGTCAATAGGGAAAGGGTCTGTCTGCCGCCGCCCGCGTTTCCGACAGGGCCGTCCGGGAAAAAGGTTTTACAAGGTCCCCGGATTCGCATATGATTCCAGCCGGACGTGTCTCCACACCGGGGACGGGGACAGGGATGCCATACGGAAGGGAAACGCCATGAAACTGTTTGCCATCAGCGACATTCACGGGGCGACGAAGCCCATCGAAGCGGCAGCGGCGCTTATCCGCGCGGCCGACGGGGTCGTTGTCTCCGGGGACATCACCCGCGGCAAAACGCGGTCGGAAGCGGAGGAGGTCGTCGCTTGCATTGAGCAGTATTCCACCCGCATCCTCGCCGTTCACGGCAACTGGGACCGGCCGGAGGTGATGACCTTCCTCGAGGACAAAGGCTACAGCCTGCACGGGACGGGACGGACGCTTGACGGAACCGGCTTTTTCGGTCTGGGCGGGTCATCCCCGACGCCGATTCACACGGCGACGGAATACACGGAAAAAGACATCGACGGTTTGCTCCGAGTCGGATACCAGACGGTCCATGAAGCGGCCCGCACGGTTCTGGTTTCCCATGTTCCTCCCCGGGGCGTCAGGGACCGGTCGTTCCTCGGCCTCCGGGGCGGCAGCCACAGCCTGAAGCGCTTCCTGGAAACGCACCCGGTCTCCCTGTGCCTGTGCGGGCACATCCACGAGGCCGCCGGGATCGAACGCTTCCGGGACACGCTCGTGGCCAACGCGGGCAGCTTCAAGCGGGGGCATTACCTCACCGTCGAGCTTGGCCCCACGATCACGGTGACCGCCGGACGGGTTGCCCACTGATCCCGGTGCGGTGGGGTAGCGGATCCACCGCAACCGGGCAAGGAATCCTCTCCTGTCGAACGAGGCTTCAGCGGCAGCCGCGCCGACCCGCGGCGTCCTCCAGTTCGGCCAGGGCCTGAAGCCGGGAAGCGATCCGGATGAAGGCATCGGCGGCCCGATCGATCTGCTCCGCCGTATTCGTGCGGCCGAGGCTGAACCGGACGGTGCCCAGGGCCTCCCCCACGGAGAGATTCAGGGCCGTCAGAACGTGGGAGAGGGTCGGCGACTCCGACGTGCACGCCGAACCGGCCGACACGGCGAACCCCTGCTTGTCCATCTCCCGCACCAGGACCTCCCCCGTCACGCCGTCGACGGAAACGCTCAGGATGTTGGGCAGGCGCAACTCCGGGTGCCCGTTGAAGCGCAGTTCCGGAAGGGCCCGCCGGATCGCCCCCTCCAATCGATCCCGCAAGGACGCAAGCAGGACGCCCTGTTCGGCGAGGTCCCGCCGGGCGATCTCGCAGGCCCTGCCCATTCCCACGATGCCGGGAACGTTTTCCGTACCGCTCCGGAGCCCCCCCTCCTGGTGGCCGCCGAACTGCCGGGGTGCCAGGCGCGTCCCCCGGCGGACATACAGGGCGCCCACGCCCTTCGGCCCGTAAATCTTGTGGGAGGCCAGCGACAGAAGGTCCACGCCAAGCGCCTCGACCGCCACGGGGATCTTCCCCGCGGTCTGGACCGCATCGGTGTGGAAGGGAACGCCCCTCTCCCGCGCAACGCGCGCCGCCTCGGCGATGGGTTCGATCGCGCCGATTTCGTTGTTGCCATGCATGATGCTGACGAGAAAGGTCTCGTCGCGGATGGCCTCCCGCACGGCCTCGGGATCGATCCGTCCCAGGGGATCGACCGCCAGGACAGTCAGTTTGCACCCCGCTTCCACCAGGGATTTGCACGCATTCAGCACGGCGGGGTGTTCGATGGCGGTGGTGACGAGGTGATTCCGGGCGGGCGGGCGGGCGGCGGCGGCGCCGAGGACGGCCAGGTTGTCCGCCTCCGTCCCGCCGCCGGTGAAGACGATCTCTTCCGGCGCCGCTCCGATCAGCTCCGCCACCTGAGACCGCGCGGTTTCCAAGGCCTCCCGTGCGTCGCGCCCGCAGGCGTGGATGCTCGAGGGGTTGCCGAAACGGCCGCCGAAGTACCGCATCATGGCGGCCATTACCTCCGGATCCGTCGGCGTCGTGGCGGCGTGGTCCAGGTAAACGGTGTCCATGGTTCCGATCTCTCTCCTTCCGGACGGCAGGATTCGCCGTCCATACCCCCCTGAACCGGCGTTTGTCAACTCCAATCAGGGGGAGTGGAAAAAGTCCTCACCCGAACACCGGCCGCCTCCCGGGAAAATCACCCGAAAGGCGGCCAGCCCCCGCCACCCGTCGATCAAACCGGGGCAAAATGCTCGAGGTCGAGTATGTGGCCGATCCGTTCCTCCTGCCAAACGGCCTTGAGCTGCATCCCGTTGTGGACGATCCCGCGCACCTTGTCCAGATCCGCCAAGTCGATTCCGCCCAACAGATGGAGAAAATCCACGTCCGTTCCATCCAGCCGGATCAAGGCGCCGATGAACGGGGGTTCCGTCGGCATCCCGAAATACCGGTAATTGATGTAGCTCCAGGCGGTCAGCTTCCCCGTCTGGGCCACCTCCACCCAAGCGTTTGTATCCACGAAACAGCGCGGGCAGAAACTCCGGGCCGGCACCAGGATCCGACCGC
>Ga0209604_1000231_pt1 | contig 55018 bp, 46 predicted proteins | sample AD_UKC097_MetaG_FD_184405 | JGI IMG/M metagenome (GOLD analysis project Ga0209604, IMG submission 184405) | Active sludge microbial communities of municipal wastewater-treating anaerobic digesters from USA - AD_UKC097_MetaG (SPAdes) (version 2) | ecosystem: Engineered > Bioreactor > Anaerobic >...
CTCCGCGAGCTCGGGCTCCGGGCCCGCCTCGCCTTCCTCGCGATCGTCACCCTCCTCGGCGCCTCGCTCCTCGTGCGTGGGCTGGCCGCGGAGGGCGACCGCCGGCTCTACGCGCTCGTGGCGTTCGCGGTCGTCGCGCCGTGCGTCGTCCTCGCCTGGAGGGACCTCCTCCGCCGCCGGTAGACGCCTACCGGAGGAGGACCCGGTCGAGGGCGATCCCGAGACGCCTCGGGTCACCGCCGAGGCCCGCGTCGCGCGGGACGAGGACCGGCGTCGCGAGCGTGATCCTTACCGGGTCGCCGGCGCGAAGGCGCTCCCGTGCCGGCGGATCGAGGGGGATACGGACCTCGGCGAAATCGCCCGGCGCGACCTCGACGCTCCCGGCCGCGCGTCCGTCGAACGCGACGTCCACCCGGACGCCGGACGCGCCGGGCGCCCGGGCTCGTAGGACGAGCTCGCCCGGCGCGAGGCCCGGGACGGGTACCCACGTGAACGCGGCGCGGCCGGAGGTCCAGCGCCACGTCGCGCCGCTCTTCTCGTGGACCTCTCTGTCGTAGAAACCGTCGAGGTCGGTCCAGGCGTCGCGCGGGCGGCCGAGGTCGAGGAGGCGCTCCTCGCCGAGCCGTTCCCAGACCTCCTCGGGCGGCAGGGAGAACGTCGCCTCCCGGAACAGGAAGCAGCCGCGCGAGGGCCGGACGAGACCGGGAGCGGCCGGGACCGCCTCGGGGCGGTCGCACGACAGGACGAGCTCGCGCGGCTTCGGGAGAGGTCCGTAGATCGGCTGCGGCAGGAAGGCGACTTCGAAGTCGCCCGGCTCGATGCGCCGCTCGAGGACGGTCCTTCCCGTCTCGGCGTCCCTCACCTTCAGCGTCGTCGCCCCTTCGTGATGCTGGCGAACCCCGCGCAGGAGCGCGACCGGTGGCCCCTGGAGCCCCGGGACGATGAGGCGCGCCTCCGGTCCGGCCCATCGCGTCGAGGGCCACCCCGGAACGCTCTCCCTCGGCCCGAAGCCGGGTCCGAAGAGCGGCGGCGCGGGGTCGCGCACGGCGACCACGAACAGCCGGCCGTTCCCGAGCGCCCGGGCTACTCGCCCCTCGTGCCGGAAGACGCGCCAGGCCGGGTCCGTCCGGTCGGGCGAGTCCCCCTCCGACGTGAAGTCGGCGAGGCGGACGAGCCTTCGGTTCCTCCGCACGCCCTCCCTCAGCAGGATGTCGTCCGAGAGCGGCCAGACGCGCAGGCGCTTCTCCCACCGTTCCAGCCGGAGGAACGCGTTGAAGATCCCGTCGGAGACGATCGTCTCCCGGCCCGGATGGCCGTAGAGCGAGAGGGCGTCGATCGCCGCCGAAGGGGGCGTGGGGTTCGTGGCGCCGTAGCGCACCTCGCCCCACGAAGCCCGGCCGGCGAGAGCCGCCCCGGCCACCATCGCCGCCAGGCCGAGAGGAGGCCTCCGGACGAGGACTTCGACCCCCGCCGCGACCGGGAGCGCCAGGACGAGGACGAACGGGACCGAGTAGCGCGACATCTCCCGGCTGTGAAGGAACCAGAGCGAATAGAACGCCGGGGCGAGGACGAGGAGGAGCGCGGCCGCGCCCCGAGGCAGACGCCGGAACGTCGCCCCGAGGCCGAGGAGGGCGAGCAGGGCGATGACGAGCGCGAGCGGCCACGAGAGGAAGTCGCGGACCAGGAACGAGTCCAGGATGCTGCCGAACCGGCCGGTCTCGAACGCCCCCGAGCGGAAGGAGGCCCGCTCGTCGATGCCCGCGAGGAAGCCGCGCACACCGCCGGTCTGCTTCAGAAGCCACGCGAGCCAGGCGGCCGTACCCGCCAGCCCGGACGCGACGAGAGCCGCCGCGACGGGGCGTCCGGACCGCGACCGGACGAGGAGGAGCGCTTCCACGAGGAGGAGCGGCCCGAACGCCAGGACCAGGTGCGGGCGAACCCCGGCTCCGGCGGCCGCCGCGAGGCCCGCGAGGACGGCGAGGGACACGGCGCCTGGACGGCCGGAGACCGCGCGTGCGGAGGCCGCCCCGAGCGCCGCGAGCGACGCGAGGAAGAGCGCCGTCGACGGCGTATCGGAGAAGGCCCTCCCGCCGTTCACCCAGACGACGGGGAGGAACGCCGCGAAGACGGCCGCGCCCAGCGCGGCCCACCCCCCGACGAGCCGCCGTCCCCAGAGGTAGAGCGCCGGCAGGCCGAGGCACGAGAGGAGCGTCGCGGCCACGGCGAGAGCGTGGAATGCCCCTGGAGCGAGCGGCAGGAGCGCCCGGCCGAGGAGGATCCAGACAGGGAAGCCGGGCGCCTGCGGCGAGAGGTCCGCGATGTCGAACCGGTGCACGGCCCCGGCGAAGACGGCCTCGTCGATCTCCCCCGGCGCGGCCGCGATCGCGAGGAAACGTGACGCGATCACGGCGCCGAGGAGGGCGACGGCCAGGACGGGCGGCGGCTCGCCGGCGGAGGGACGCGGGGTCGGATCGGCCACGATCTCCCGCATTCTAGGGGCCCGGCCAACTCCCGCCTTCCGGGCACCTCCGGCCACAGGCGCTAGAATGGGGCGATGCTCTCGAGGACCCGCCTGTAGGGATGGCCGAGCCACGGATCATCCCCCGCGCCGAGCACCCGATCTCGCGCGGCTACATCGACCCCGACGCCCTGAAGGTTCTCTACCGCCTCCACAGGGCGGGATACAAGGCCTATCTGGTCGGGGGCTCCGTCCGCGACCTCCTGACCGGGCGCACCCCGAAGGACTTCGACGTCGGTACCGACGCCCGGCCGCAGGACGTGCGCCGCCTCTTCCGCAACAGCCGCGTCATCGGCCGGCGCTTCCGCCTCGCGCACGTCCTCTTCGACGGAGGGAAGCTCGTCGAGGTCTCGACCTTCCGCCGGCGCCCGGACCCGGCCGACGCCGAGCCGGGACCCGGGGGCGACGACGACCTCCTGATCCGTTCGGACAACACCTTCGGCACGCCCGCCGAGGACGCCGTCCGCCGCGACTTCACGATCAACGGCCTCTTCTACGACATCGCCACGTTCGCTGTGATCGACTGGGTCGGCGGCGTCGAGGACCTCGAGAGGCACGTCATCCGGACGATCGGCGACCCGGAGATCCGTTTCCGGGAGGACCCCGTCCGGATGATGCGCGCCTGCGAGTTCGCGGCGCGCCTCGACTTCCGGATGACGCCCGGCGTCCGGGCCGCGATCGAAGAGAACCGGAAGGAGATCCGCAAGAGCGCCTCGCCGCGCGTCACGGAGGAGCTCCTCGACCCGCTCCGGCGAGGCTGGGGCGCGCCGACGTATCGCCTCTGGTCGGAGACCGGGCTTCTCGGCGAGATCTTCCCGGCTCTCGAGGCCGAGATCGGCGGCGCCTCCCGCGGGACGGGGCTCTTCTGGAAGCTCCTCGCGGAGACCGATCGGCGCCGCGGCGGCGGCGAGGTCCTCTCGGACTCGATCCTGCTCGGCGTCGTCTTCCTCCCCCTCCTCTTCGCCGCCATCCGGGCCCGTTCCGGCGGATCCGTCGACGCGCAGAAGCTCCTTCTCCTGCTCGAGGAGGTCGTCAACCCCGAGGCGGCGCGCCTCTCGCTGCCGAACGCGGCGATCCACGACCTCAAGCAGGGACTCTTCACGATGGGCCGGATCGCCGAGCTGCGGCCGGGAGACCCGGCCGCTCGCCGCCTCGTCACGAAGGGGTACTTCCCCGTCGCCGTCGGCCTCCTGTCGCTCTACTCGGCCGCTTCCGGCCGCTACCGCGACGCCGCCCGGACCTGGGAGGACCTCCTGCGCCGGGGAGGCCGGACGCCCCGTCCGGGCGAGGACCTCCGCGCGGCGATCCCCTTCCCCGAGGCTCTGATCCCGCACGAGGAGACGGGCCCGACGGAGCTTCTCCTCCCGGACGAGGCGCCGCCGCGCGGTCGGACCGCGCCCCGTCGACGCCGACGGCGCGGCCGCGGCGGTCGGGCCGGCGAAGCCGCCTGAGGCCCTACTTCGGCGATGCGGCGGGCGGACCGTCCGAACGCCGTTCGAAGACGTAGGGCCCGTTCCGCGCTCCCCAGACCTGACGTCCGTTGACGTCGTATCCGCGGTCCCACGACTCCATTCGACCCGGGCGAAGCGTCACCTCCGAGGTCGCCCAGCGCGCTCCGGCGAGCGCGGAGGGGCACCCCTTCCCTTCGGTCGAACCCCGCCAGCCGTCGTCCGTCCGCATCAGTCGGACCGCGCAGCCGAGCCGCTCCACGACGTCGCCCGCCCCGTAAAGGGCGAGGTCCGACGGGTCACGCCACTTCCCCGACACCGCGATCGGCTCCTTCGGCTCGAAGACGCGCGAGACGACGCCGCCGTCCGCGGTCTCCTCGATCCGGTAGAAGCGCTGCCGGTACGGCCGGTCCGGGCTCTCGAGGAGCGCCTGCTCGACGTAGAGGACCGGCGCGCCCGCGCCGAGCCGGCTCGCCGGGACCCGCACCGCCACGAGCCGGACGGCCCGGTACCCCTCCGGGTCCGAGCCGGACTGGGCGGAGGAGTCGAACGTCCCCGTCAGGAGAGCGGCGACCTCCTCGACCCGGGGGGGGGGCTCCGTTCCCGCCGCCGGAACGCCCGCGAGAAGGAGCGTGGAAAGGGCGAATCGTGCGCGTCGCATCGCGCCGACTCTACGGCATCAGGAGGAGGAGGCTCAGCGACATCGCCCCCATCCCGAGGAGGAGGCCGTAGAGCGAGTCGTGCCCCTCGCCGAAGGCGCGCGACGTCGGCAGCAGCTCGTCGAGAGAGATGAACACCATGACGCCGGCAACCGCACCAAAGACGACGCCCATGACGCCGGACGTCAGGAACGGACGCAGGACGAGATAACCGACGGCGGCGCCGACCGGCTCCGCGAGCCCCGAGAGGAACGACCACCCGAACGCCGCGCGCCTTCGCCCCGTCGCGTAGTAGATCGGCACGGCCACGCTCACCCCCTCCGGGATGTTGTGGAACGCCACGGCGATCGCGATCGCGAGGCCGACCTTCGGGTCGTCGAGCGCGGAGAGAAACGTCGCCATCCCCTCCGGGAAGTTGTGAATCGCGATGGCGACGGCGACCGCCGTCCCCGTCCTCCGAAGCTTCGCGGCCGCGGGGAGGGCCATCGCGTCGCCGAGCGACGCGAGCTCGAGCGCCGTCCGGACCTCGTGCGGGTTCTCGTCGCCCGGCACGAGCCGGTCGATCGCGAGGATCAGGAGGATGCCGAGGAAGAACGCTCCGACGGAGAGCCAGGCTCCCTGCCGTGCGCCGACGGCCGTCGCGAGCGCCGCCTGCGACTTCGGCAGGATCTCGAGGAACGACACCCAGAGCATGACACCCGCCGAAAACCCCGTTGCGACCGACAGCAGCCGGAGGTTCGTCCGCCGGGCGAAGAACGCGATCGCGCTCCCGAGCCCGGTCGACAGCCCTGCCGCGAGCGTCAGACCGAACGCGACCCCCACGTTGCCCGCCGTCGTAACCCCTCCCCGGCGCCACAGGCGCACCGATCATGTTCGCACGGTCGGAAACGACCCGGGCGCGGCGAACGCCGGGCGGGACGTCGGGCCCTCCGGGCCCTCCGGCTACGCGGCTTCGGTCGTCGGCTTGCGCGCCTTGCGCTGGGAGTGGTCGAGGACCCGCTTGCGGAGGCGGATGGAGCGGGGCGTCACCTCGACGAGCTCGTCCTCCTCGATCCACTCGATCGCGGCCTCGAGAGGCATCTCGCGCGGCGGCGTGAGCTTGATCGCCATGTCGGAGTTGGAGGCGCGCATGTTCGTCAGGTGCTTCTTCACGCACGGGTTGACGATCATGTCGTTCTCGCGCGCGTTCTCGCCGACGATCATGCCGGGGTAGCACGCCACGCCCGGGCCGAAGAAGAAGACCGACCGCTCCTCGAGCCGCTCGATGGCGTAGGCCGTCGTGTCGCCGCCCTCCTTGCAGATGAGGGCGCCCGTGCGGCGCGTCTCGACGTCGCCCTTCCAGGGCTCGTAGCCGGCGAAGACGTGGTGGAGGATCCCTTCCCCCTTCGTGTCGGTGAGGAACTCGTTGCGGTAGCCGAAGAGGCCGCGCGTGGGCACCTTGAACTCGATTCGCGCGCGCCCCGTGCCGTTGTTCACGAGCGCCGTCATCTCGCCGCGGCGCCGGCCGATCTTCTCGATCACGGTCCCGACGAACTCCTCCGGCACGTCGACGACGAGCTGCTCCGCGGGCTCGCACGTCACCCCGTCGATCTCCCGCGTGATGACCTCCGGGCGGGAGAGCCCGAGCTCGAACCCTTCACGCCGCATCGTCTCGATGAGGATCGCGAGGTGGAGCTCGCCCCGGCCCGAGACCTTGAAGGCGTCGGGAACGTCCGTCGGCTCGACGCGGAGCGCCACGTTCGTCCGGAGCTCCTTCTGGAGGCGGTCCCAGATGTTCCGGCTCGTGACGTACTTCCCCTCGAGGCCGGCGAACGGCGAGTCGTTCACGCGGAACGTCATCGAGACCGTCGGCTCGTCGACCGCGATCGGGTCGAGCGCGACGGGGAAGTCGGCGTCGGCGACGGTCTCCCCGATCGTCACCTCCTCGAGGCCCGAGAGGACGACGATCTCCCCGGCGGCAGCCTCGGCGACCTCGGTCCGCTTCAGCCCCTCGAAGACCATGAGCTTCACGACGCGCCCCTTCGCGATCGTCCCGTCGTGGCGGCAGATCGAGACGTTCTGCCCGGGCTTCACGACGCCGTTCACGACGCGCCCGATCGCGAGCCGCCCGAGGTAGTTGTCGTAGTCGAGGGAGGCGACGAGGATCTGGAGGGGCGCCTCGGCGTTTCCGCCCGGCTCAGGCACCTCGACGAGGATCGCGTCGAGGAGGGGCCTCACGTCGTTGTCGGAGTGGTCGACCTCGCGCCGCGCGAAGCCCTGCTTGGCCGAGGTGTAGACGATCGGGAAGTCGAGCTGGTGATCGGTCGCGCCGAGGTCGACCATGAGGTCGAAGACCTCGTCGATCACCTGGTGGGGCCGCGCCTCGGGGCGGTCGACCTTGTTCACCGTGACGATCGGACGGAGGCCCAGCTCGAGCGCCTTGCGGAGGACGAACCGGGTCTGGGGCATCGGGCCGTCGGCGGCGTCGACGACGAGGAGGACCGCGTCGACCAGCTTGAGGACCCGCTCCACCTCGCCTCCGAAGTCGCTGTGCCCCGGGGTGTCGACGATGTTGATCTTCGTCCCGTGGTAGCGGATGGAGGTGTTCTTGGCGAGGATCGTGATCCCGCGCTCGCGCTCGAGGTCGTTCGAGTCCATCACCCGCTCTTCGATGTGCTCCCCGGCCCGGAACGTCCCGGACTGCCGGAGGAGGCAGTCGACGAGGGTCGTCTTGCCGTGGTCGACGTGGGCGATGATGGCGACGTTGCGGAGCTCGGGCATTCGTCTTCCTTCCCCGCGCACCGGCGCGGGAGCGGGAGGGTACCAGACCCGCCCGGACCGGCCCGACTACTTCCGCGAGAGCACCGCGCTCACGTAGGGCGCGAACTCCTTGCCCGCAGGGGCGACCTCGAGCAGCTCCCCGATCGTCCCGTCGGCTCTGCGGGTGAACGTCCAGCGAGACCGGATGCCGGCCTCCAGGTTTGCCATCTCCTTCGCCGTGAACACGATACCGTCGGGTCGCACGTCCGCCTCGTAGATCCCCCAGACCTTCGTCGAGAAGACGACGAGGGCGACGTACTTGCCCTTTCCCCCGTCGTAGACGATGTAGGCGACCTCTTCGGTCGAGCTCTCCGGGAGCGCGTCCTTGGCCGGGTAGAAGGTCGTCGCGCGATAGCTGAGCTGGGCGCCTCCGACCGAGGACGTGAAGGAGACGACCCGACCGCCGACGCGCCCGCCCGACTCGGCCGGGCCGGCCCAGGAGCCGTTCAGGAAACCGAACTCCTGGAAGATCTTCCACTCCTGGGCCGGGGGCGGATCCTGGGCCTCGAGGCTCGCCCCGGCGAGCAGCAGGGGCAGGAGGGCAAGGAGTACGGGAACCCTCACGTTTCGAGCAGAGAACATCTCACCCCTCCTCGACGAATCCGACGGGAACGGGAATTATAGACTCGCACGGGAACCTCACGCCCGCGAACTCCGTTTCGACTTTCGAGGAGGCCGATGGCGAACGCCCCGCACCCCGACGCCGAGCTCGTCGCTCGCTGCCTGAACGGCGACGAAGGGGCGTGGCGAGAGCTCGTGGAGCGGTACTCCGCGAAGGTCTACCGGATCGCCTACCACCGGACCTACGACCGGGCCGAGGCCGAGGAGCTGACCCAGGACTGCTTCCTGAAGGTCTGGGAGAACCTCGACCGGTACGAGCCGACCGAGGCCTCACTGCTCGCCTGGATCGCGACCCTCTCGCGGAACCTATCCATCGACCACTACCGAAAGCGACGCCGGGAGAAGGGCTTCCGCTTCGTCACCGACGACGCCCTCGTGACCCTCCTCCCTGGCTCGGAGGACCCCTCGGCCGACGCCGTTCGGCGGGAGCGGCTCCGCCTCCTTCTCGACGCGATCGCGCAGCTCCCCGACGAGCTCGCCGAGATCGTCCAGATGCGAGATCTGGACGGCCTCGACTACCGGGAGATCGCCGATCTCCTCGGGCTCCCCGACGGCACGGTCAAGTCGCGCCTCAACCGGGCCCGCGTCGAGCTGGCCCGGATCGTGAGGGAGAGGATCGGCGCGACGCCCCTCGCCCGCGGCCCGCTCTTCGGCGGGCTGACGCCGCAGGCCGGAGGCGCCACATGAGCGGCGGCGCGGCCGTCCCCTGCCGTCGCGCCGAGACGGCGCTCCTTTCGGGCGGCGTCCCCGTCCCCCCCGAGGTCGGGGCCCACGCCTCGTCCTGCGAGACGTGTGGACCTCTCCTCTCGGGCTGCGAGGAGATCCACGCCCTGCTCGCCGCCCTCGTCGTGCCCGAGCCGCCTCCCGCGCTCTCCGGGACGCTCGCGGCGATCGGCTCGACCGAGCCTCCCCGCGTCGCCGCGAGAGAGACCCTGGCCCTCCTCTCCCCCGAGGCGCTCGCCGTCCCCGAGCCTTCTCCCGCCCTCCTTCGCCGGCTCCTCGCCGTACCGGCGACAGGACCCCGGCGCGCGGCGAACGTCGTCGAGATGAGCCGGTTCCGCCGCCTGCGCAGCGACTGGCGCGTCCTCGTCGCCGTCGCCTACGCCGCCTGTCTCGCCCTCGTCGCGATCCTCGGCGTCGACCCGCTCTCCGCCGCACGGAGCGGCGCGAGCGGAATGGCCGCCGTTGGAGAGCGCGCGATCGCCGAGGCACGCGAGGCGGCCGCCGGCAAGCTCGACACGGTCCTCGCGGCCCAGAGGAAGAAGCCCCTCACCGAGCAGATCGACTACAAGGTCTACAGGACGCTCGCCGTCGGGAAGGCGAAGACCTCCGCGTGGGCCGGCATCCTCCTCGGCCGGATCTTCGGGAGCCGCGTCGAGACCGAGGCGCCGGCCGCAGCTCCCCGGAGCGAACCGGACCCCGGCAGTTTGCGTTCCTTTGATCGGGCCGGGACGGAGAGCCCGCTCTCGCGAGCCCAGCGAGCCTGACCGAAGCCCAGAAGGTGGAGCCGATGAACGAAAACCCGAACCTTCCGCCGCCCCCCGTGAGCGCCGCCGCGGCCCCTCCGGTCGCCTACGCTCCGCCCGCACCGCCGCGCCTCGCGGCCCCTCCGGGGAAGAACCCCGCGGCCGCCGGTCTCCTCTCGCTCTTCCCCGGCCTCGGGCACGTCTACCTGGGGCTCTACAAGCGAGGGGTCGTCTTCTTCGCGATCTGGGCGTTCTTCATCGCCGCCGTCGACCGCGGCCACGACATGCCGTTCGGCCTCCTGATCCCGTTCTGGATGGTCTTCGTCCTCATCGACGCCGTCCGGCAGGCGCGCGCCCTGAACGCCACCGGCATGCCCGAGCCCGGCTTCTTCGGCGAGGAGCGGCCGTTCCGGGCCGACGGCGGGCTCACGTTCGGCATCTTCCTCATCCTGATCGGCCTCTTCTTCCTCGCCGACCGGATCTTCACGATCGACCTCTCGTTCCTCCTCGACTGGTGGCCGGTCCTCCTCGTCGCCTTCGGCGGCTGGCAGGTCTTCGCCTACTTCCAGGAGAAGAAGCGGCGCGACGAGGCGGCGGCCAGCCGGGAGGCGGGAGCCCTCGAGCCGTAGGGCCGGCTCCACGGCTCGCGAGGGGCTCTCGCGCGAAAGGGAGGGGCCGCGGCCCCTCCCTTTCCGTTTCGCGCCCCGCCGCCGGGAGGCTCGTGGCGAGCCTCCCCGACTCATCTCACCCGCCGAGACTCGTCACGAGGACGACCGTCGTCTCGGAGACCTTGCCGTCCCGCGGGTCGATCAGGTGGTCCTCCACGACGACCTGGAGCGTGTCGTCGTCCTTCGTCCAGCGCGCCGTCCGGCCCGACTTCCCCGCCCACGCCTTCTCCGCGGAGGCGTCGACGCCGACCCCGGTCGACCGCGCCCACTCCCGAAGGTCGCCGAGGATGTCGCGCTCCCCCTTCAGGAAGACGAGCTGCATCGGGGCACCCTCGTAGAACGCGACGGCCTCCTCCCATCCGCGGGGCGTCGTGTAGACCGCGAGGCGAAGGCCCGCGAGCCGCCGCCGGATCTCCGCCTTCGCCTCGGGCGGCTGGGGGGACCTCTCGAGCTCCGCGAGGACCGACTGCATCTCGACCTTCGCGCGGTCGGAGACGACCTTCGTCATCTCCGGCTCGAACCGGCCTCCCGGAGGGGCCGGGACCCCCTTCACCGGCGCGGGCTCGGCGAGCCAGAAGAGCGTCAGGAGAGCGAGGACGGGCGCCATCGCGCGAGAGTTTACCCGCCGGCCCCGCCGTCGCGCTTCTTCACGACGATCTCGGAAGGCTGCCCGGCGAGGTAGCGAAGGGAGCACTCGGCGAAGCCCTCGCACCGGAGGCAGACGAGGTCCTTGTCCCCCTTGAAGTCGACCGGCTTGCAGATCTTCACGCCCGGCACGACGAGCTTCTGGAGCTCGTTTCGGAGTCCCTCTCCCCCCGGCGGCTCGACGCCCGAGCGCTCCGTCGCGCGGAGCGCGTCGACTCGGGGGAAGAGCTCCCGGTTCCGCTTCTCGAGCGTCTCGTCCTTCTGCTGCACGACCGCCGTCTTCACCGCGACGACCGCCTCGCGCGCCGCCTTCCTCGCCTTGAAGCGCCCGTGGTGGCGAACCCAGAAGAAGAGGAAGCCGGCCCCCGCGCCGAGGACGCGGACGAACGCCGGCCCGGCGCCGAACGTCACGAGGTCGCGGAAGAAGGCCAGCCCCAGGAGCGCCGCGCTGAAGACGGCGATCCACTTCACCTTCACCGGGATGACGAAGAAGACGAGGAACTGCGCCTCCGGGAAGAGGACGGCGTAGGCGAAGAGCATCGAGATCGGGACGACGAACGGGTCGGAGACGAGCGGCGTCCCGAGGAGCCAGGCCGAGAGCGACGCCCCGAGCGTGGCGACGAGCCAGAAGGCCGTGTACTCCGCCGTGCCCCACTCGGCCTCGAGCGCGCTCCCGAGGATGTAGAGCGCGAACGCTCCGAAGAAGAGCGACACCGGTCCGCCGTGCAGGAACTGGAACGTCACGAAGCCCCACGGCTGCGAGAGCGCCTGCTGCGGCCAGAAGCCGAAGAGGCTCGCCGTCTTCTGCGGGTCCATCGAGAAAAGGAAGAAGAAGACGAAGTGGAGGCCGCAGAGCGGCAGCGTGAGGCCGAGCTTCGGCGCGAAGAGGTCGCGGCCCGAGGTCATCCGGAGCTCCTTCCGAAGCGCTTCAGCACCTCGGCGTGGGCGAGCGTGAGGAGGATGGGGCGCCCGTGCGGGCAGGTCCACGGGTCGCGGCAGGAGGAGAGATCGGCGAGGAGGCGCGCGGCCTCCTCGGGGGCGAGGCGGCGGTTCACGGTGATCGCCCCGCGGCAGGCGAGCGACGCCGCGAGGGCGTCCTTCATCCGCGCCGCGGTGTCGCCCGCCCGTCCAGCGCCCGTTCCGGCCGCTTCGAGGAGCCGGCCGAGGAGGTCGCGGAGGACCGCGACGACCTTGTCCGCCGGCACGTCCGCAGGCGCCGCCGAGACGACGAAGAGCCGCCCCGCGAGCTCCGAGACGGCGAATCCCGCGGCCGAGAGCGTCTCGTCGGCGCGCCGGAGCGCCTCGGCCTCCTCGGGCGCGGCCTCGAACGACACGGGCGAGAGGAGCGCCTGGGACGCCAGCCCCTGCCCTTCGAGACAGTCGCGGATCCGCTCGAACCGGACCCTCTCGTGCGCGACGTGCTGGTCGACGAGGACGAGGCCGTCGGCTCCCTCCGCGACGAGGTACGACTCGCGGTACTGGCCGAGGAGCCGGAGCGTCCCGGCGGGAGACGCCACCGCGGCGACGGACGAGGCGCCCTCCCACGAGCCGCGGGACGGCTCCGCCGGGAACGCCGACGCCGTGCCGCCCGGCGCGAGGGCCGCTCCGTCCCAGAGACCGAGCGTCTCCGCGAGGGCGGCGGCCGCCGGGAGCGCATCGGTCCAGCCGGCCGCTCGAGCGGAGCCCGGGAGGCCCCGGCCGCCTCCCGCGAGGACCGAGCCGGGCAGCTCCGCCGCCGACTTGCCCTCCGTCAGCGCGGCGCGCAGGCCGCGGTGGACGAGCGCGTGGACCGCGGCCGGATCGAGGAAGCGGACCTCGCTCTTCTGAGGGTGCACGTTCGGGTCGACCCGCTCGGGCGGGCAGGTGACGAAGAGCGCCCAGGCCGGGTGCCGCTCGCCGATGAGCGCCTCCTCCGCCGCGAGGCGTGCCGCGTGCGCGACCGATCCGTCGCGCGCCGCCCGGCCGTTCACGAAGAGCCACTGGAACGTCCGCGAGGCGAACGTCGTCTCGGGTGGCGAGACGGCGCCCAGGAGCCGCAGTCCCGCGTGGACGGAGTCGACGGCGATCACGCGCGGCAGCGAACCGCGCCCCATCACTTCCGCGAAGCGGTCGAGCGCACCGGCGGCCGATGGGAGGGACAGGAGCTCGCGCTCCCCGGCCCGCAGCGTGAACGACACGTCGGGGCGCGAGAGGGCGAGCGTCGTCAGCGCTTTCACGACGGCCCGCTGCTCGGCGTCCTGCGACTTCAGGTACTTCCGGCGGGCCGGGACGTTCCCGAAGAGGTCCTCCACGACGACGCGCGTCCCCTTCGTCTGCCGCGCGGGCCGCGCGACGGGCGTCTCGCCCCGGTCGGCGACGACCTCCGTGCCGAGGCCCGAGCCGTCGGGCGACGTCACGAGGACGAGGCGCGAGACGGATGCGATCGACGGGAGCGCCTCGCCCCGGAAGCCGAGACTCCCGATCCGGCCGAGGTCTTCCGCCGTCCGGACCTTCGACGTCGCGTGCCGCTCCAGCGCGAGCCGGGCGTCGTCCGCGTCCATCCCGCAGCCATCGTCGGACACCGAGATCCGGGCGATGCCGCCCCCTTCGATCTCGACGTCGACCCGGCGCGCCCCGGCGTCGAGCGCGTTCTCGACGAGCTCCTTCACGACCGACGCCGGCCGCTCGACGACCTCGCCGGCGGCGATCTGGTCGACGAGGACGTCCGGAAGGACCGCGATCCGCGCCATCGGCCGCGGAGAGTAGCAGGGGGACGATCGAGGTACTCTGCGGCCATGGAGCGGTCCCGGCGCCTCTCCCCGGCCCTCTTCGCGCTCGCGGCGCTCGTCCTCGCGATCCTCGTGGCGGCGTCGGTCCTCGTCGGCCGCGTGGCACGGCTCCCGCGGGAGATGGCCGGGGCGGTCCCGCACGGCATCCGCGAGACCGCCGCGGCCGTCTCGGACGGCCTCGCGAAGCTGGCCGCGGCGATCCGGACGCGGAGCGTGACGACGGAGCTCCGGAGCGCGGTCGCCGAGCTGCGCGGGACGAAGAAGCTCCAGGTGGCCGAGCTGACGCAGCTCGAGGTCGTCGAGAGGCGCGACGCGACGCGCCTCCTGGGCGTCCCTCTCCCCGACGTCGTCGTCTCGGCGCGCGCGCCGGTGACGTACGTCTACACGCTCGACCTCGACGCACGCTGGGACTTCGACCTCACCGGCAGGACGGTGAGCGTCCTGGCCCCGGACCTCGTGGCGAACGCGCCCGCGGTGGACGTCTCGAAGCTCGAGCTCGTGAAGACGGAGTCGTCGATCCTCCGGGACGAGGACCGCGTCGTCGAGGAGCTGCGCCGCTCCCTCACGGACGTCTTCCGGGCCCGCGCCCGGCAGCACGTCCCGCTCGTGCGGGAGACCGCGCGAAAGGAGTCCGAGGCGTTCGTGAGGAGCTGGCTCCTTCGCGCCTACGGGCTCCCCGAGGACGTCCGGGTCGTCGTCCGGTTCCACGGGGAGCCCGCGACGATCGGCCCGGCGGGGGTCGCCCTTCCGCCCCGGGGCTGACGCGACCGAAGGACACTAATCGGCGACGACGGGCGCCTCGGCCGCCGGCCGGCGGAAGGCCAGGACGAGCGCGCCGAGCGGGACGACGAGAAAGAGGAGAGCCACGAGCGCGGCGAGCGTCGCCAGGGCGAGGCCCGTGGTCGCGGCGACCTTCACGAGGTCGTTCTGCCCCGTGATCGCGACCGTGAGGTAGTCGGTCCGCGCGGCGGCGCTGAGGGCGACGCCGCCGAAGAGCTTCACGTTTCGCGCGACGAGATAGAACGCGAAGAAGGCCCAGACGACGCGCTCCCAATCCGGCCGCTCCGACCGAACGACGCGCCGGAAGGCCCAGGCCGCGAAGGCCGCCTCCGCCAGGTGGCCGCCGAGGTCGAAGGCCGTGACGTGCGCCTTCGTGAAGGCGAAGAGCGGGTAGAGGAGCGCCGCGGCCGCGAAGAGGAGGTTCCAGCGCGGCGCACGGCGATACCTCACCGCGAGGAAGACGAGGCCGCCCCAGACGAGCGCCGCGACGGCCCGGTTCTGCTCGAAGACGACCGTCATCACGATCGCCGGGAGGGCCGTGCAGCCGAAGAACCAGGCCACGAACGTGTGCCCGAGCTCGTGGACGAAGAAGGAGATCCCCTCGCCCATCACGCGGAACGGGAAGAACCAGCCGAGGAGGACCGAAGGGACGAACGCGGCGAGAAGCGCGCGGACTCCGGGCGCGAGGGCGGCCCAGGCGGCGGCGACGCCCTGCGCCCCGCGCGCCTCCGGCTTCGTCGGCGGCGGAGCGGGCCGCGGCTCGACCGCGCCGGGCGCGGCCGGCTCGGGAAGGCCCGGCGCCGCGATCCCGGGGGCTCCGTCGGCAGGCTGCGGGGGCTCCGCCTCCGGCGGTGCGGCCTCGCTCCCGGCAGGCCCGCCCGCGTCGCCGTACTCCACGACGCTCCGGACGAGGTTCCGCTCGTCCCACGGGGCGAGGACGTGACGCCAGCCGCCGCCCGCGCGCGGCTCGACGAGGAGCACCTCCCAGAGGTCGCCCACCCAGCGGACGGCCGTTCCCGGCCGGATCGGGGCCCGCGGGCCGCCCTCCTCCCGTCCCGACCATCCCTTCGGCCGGAGCGAGAGGAGGACGACGGTCCCGTCGGTGGTCGGCTCGAGGCGATCGCGGCCGGCGGGGCGAGGCACCACGCGGGGACGTTACCCCGGACCGGCCGCGACGCGAAGCCTCACTTCAGCGGCGCGTGAAACTCACCCGAGAGCTGGGTCCACTTGTCCTTGACGTCGAACTTCCCCGAGATCGAGTCGGCGGTCAGCGCCGTGACCTCGATCGTCCCCGTGGGCTGCGAGAGGCTCAGCGACGTCCCACCGGCGACGGCGATCCTCACGCTGCCGGTCATCTCGGCCTGTCCCTGGTACTTCGTCGGGTCGTACATTCCGGCGACGAACTCCAGCGTCTCGCCCGGCGCCACCTGCTTCTGCCTCACCAGAGAGAGCTCGATCCGTCCCTGGCCCGGCTCGGGCGAGGTGCGCTTGCGGTACTCGGCCATCGTCGTGGGGGCGAAGTCGTAGTTCGTGAGGACGACGACGACCGACGCGACCCCGATCGAGGAGTCCTTGAACGCGATCGCTCGCGGCGACGCGAAGTCGGGGGCGTTCTCCTTCGGCCAGGCGCCGTTCGTCGACGTCACCGTGACCTTCGTGACCCCCGCGGGCGCGGCGGCCGGGGCTTCCGGCGCGGGCGCCTCGGCGACGGGAACGGCCTCGGGGGCCGCGGGCTTCTCGGCGGGCTTGCCGCAGGCGACGAGGAGACAGGCTCCCGCCAGGACGGACAGGGCGATCGCTCGATTCGAGGTCATGGGATCCTCCTGCCCCCATCCTCCCGCCGGATCGCGCGGAGAGCAATTGACGAGCGTCACCTCACGTTCGTCCAATCTGAGACCAATTCACAAAGAAACCGCCCCGCCCCGGCCGAAGCCGGAGCGGGGCGGGACGGTCTCCGTGGGGAGCGGCCTACAGGCGCGGGAGGAACGCCGTCAGGTAGGTCCAGAAGTTCTTCACCGACGAGATGCTCACGCACTCGTCGGGGGAGTGGGCGTTCCGGATCGTCGGGCCGAAGGAGATCGTGTCCATCCCGGGGTACTTCTCACCGATGATCCCGCACTCGAGGCCGGCGTGGATCGCCTTGACCTCCGGCTCCTTGTCGAAGAGCTCGGCGTGGACCTCCTTGGCGAGGCCGAGGAGCGGCGAGGTCACGTTCGGCTTCCAGCCGGGGTAGCCGTCGCCCTGCTTCACCTCGAAGCCGGCGAGCCGCATCGCGGTCGCCATCATCCGGCCGGCGTCCTTCTTCGCCGACTCGACGGAGCTACGCTGGCTCGTCGAGAAGGAGACGACGTCGTCCTTCGTCTCGACGATCGCGAGGTTCGTCGAGGTCTGGACGAGGTTCGGGATGTCGGGGGACCAGCCGAGGACGCCGTGCGGCGCCGCATGGATGAAGCCGACGATCCGCGCGAGGTCGCCCTCGGCGATCGGGTCGGGGGCGGCGTCGATCCGCTCGAGGCCGACGTTCACCGGGTTGTCGAAGCGGCCCGCCTCGGAGCGGACGTCCTCCGCGAGCTTCGCGAGCGCCGCGCGGACCTCGGGCTCCTTCACCGGGTCGAGCCAGCCGACCGCGAACCCCTCGCGGGCGATCGCGTTCCGCTTGCTGCCGCCGTCGAGCGTCGCGGCCGCGAAGCCGAACCCGCCCGCCTCGGTGACGGCGCGGGCGAGGACCTTCAGGGCGTTCACGCGCCCCTCGTGGATGTCGCAGCCGGAGTGTCCGCCGCGGAGCCCGGTGACCGAGATCCGGTACGGCGAGAGTGCGGCGGACGGCTTCGTCCGCGCGACCGTCGTCGTGGCGAGCGTGTCGACGCCGCCGGCGCAGCCGACGTAGACCGCCCCCTCCTCCTCGGTGTCGAGGTTGAGCATCCGGCGGCCGGTGACGAAGCCGGGTGCGAGGACGTTCGCCCCCGTCATCCCCGTCTCTTCGTCGATCGTGAAGAGGCACTCGAGGGGCGGGTGGGCGAGGTCGTTCGACTCGAGGATCGCGAGCGCCGCGGCGCAGCCGATCCCGTTGTCGGCACCGAGGGTCGTCCCGTCGGCCTTGACGACGTCTCCGTCGACGATGAGGCGGATCGGGTCCTTCGTGAAGTCGTGGGCGGTGCCCGAGTTCTTCTCGCAGACCATGTCGACGTGGCCCTGGAGGACGACGACCGGCTTCGACTCGAGCCCCTTCGTCCCGGGCTTGCTGATGACGACGTTCCCGACCTGGTCGACCTTCGCGGGGAGGCCGAGGCGGGCAGCGACCGCCACGACGTGGGCCGAGGCGGCGGCTTCGTTCTTGGAGCCGCGGGGGATCGCGGCGAGGGCGGCGAAGTGGTCCCAGAGCAGCTTCGGCTCGAGACCGGAGAGGGGGTGGGTCATGAGGGGGTCTCCTTCACGAGGCCGGAGAGGCCGGCCCGTGATCATAGCCGGTCGGAAGGCCGTCGGCCCCTGCGAAAGGGGCGTCCGGCCGCCGACCAGTCCGGGGCGGGGAGCGCTCCGCGCGGCACGGCAGCCGTCCCGTACGATCCGCTCCGGAGGTCCCGATGCGCCGTCCCGCTCTCCTCGCCCTGACGCTCCTCTCCGCGCTCCCCCTCGCCGGCGCCGAGCCCGCGGCGAAGCGCCCTCTCGGCGTCGACGACATCTGGTCGGCCGTCCGCGTCGGCGCGCCGGTCGTCTCGGGGGGCGGGACGGTCGCCGTCTACCCGCGTTCCGTCTGGGACGCGGAGAAGAACCGGCTCCTCTCGGACCTCTGGCTCCAGCCGGTCGCGGGCGGGCCGGGACGCCGTCTCACCGCGCACGAGGCGGGCGAGGCCTCTCCCGCGATCTCGCCCGACGGGGCGCGCGTCGCCTTCGTCGCGAAGCGCGACGGTGACGAGGTCGCGCAGCTCTACCTCCTCCGGCTCGACGGGGGCGAGGCGGAACGCCTGACCGACCTCCCCGCCGCTCCCGGCTCACCCCGCTTTACGGCCGACGGGAAGCGGATCGTCTTCTCGGCGAACGTCCTCGGCGAGAGCCTCGAGACGACGAAGGCGGAGCTCGCACGTCGGAAGAAGGAGGAGAGGACGCGCGTCCTCGCCACCTTCTCCGAGCGGCGGCTCGTCCGATACTGGGACCGCTGGCTCGAGCAGGACGAGTGGCCGCACCTCTTCTCCGTCGACGTCGCGACGCGAGCCGTCGCCGACCTGACGCCCGGACTGAAGCGGTTCGGCCGCCTCGAGGGCGGCCTCGACTTCGACGTCGCGCCCGACGGCTCCGTCGTCTTCGCCGCGAACTCGACCGAGCCCCCGTACCGAACGTTGAACACCGACCTCTTCCTCGTTCCGGCCGGCGGGGGAGCGCCGCGAAACCTGACGGCCGACAAGCCCGCCGAGGACTCCTCCCCCGTCTTCGCCCCCGACGGCCGGACGATCGCCTACGGACGCGAGACGAGGGGTGACGGCTGGCCCGACCGGACGCGTCTCGCCCTCCTGGACGTCGCGAGCGGGAAGACGAAGGCCCTCACGGAGAGCTGGGACCGCGTCCCCCAGGGCTGGAGCTTCACCCCCGACGGTCGGACGCTCGTCTTCCTCGCCGAGGATCGCGCCCGAACGCACGTCTGGTCGGTCCCGATCTCGGGCGGGACGCCGCGGCTCGTCTGGAAAGGGGGCCGGGCGACGGCCGTCGAGACCGCCGGCCCGTCCGGCCTCGTCTTCACCTACACGACGTTCCGCAGGCCGGCCGAGCTCGCCGCGGTCAAGCTCGACGGCTCCGGCTTCCGCAACCTCACGTCGTGGAACGACGCGCTCGTGGCGCAGATCGCGTTCGGCGAGGAGCGCGAGGTCGTCTTCAAGGGGGCCGGCGGAGACGACGTCCAGATGTTCGTCGTCCATCCGCCCGGCTTCGAGAAGGGGAAGAAGTACCCGCTCGTCCACGTCGTCCATGGCGGCCCGATCGGCACCTCGGGAGACGAGTTCCACCTCCGCTGGAACGCCCACGCCTTCGCGGCACCCGGCTACGTCGTCGCGCTCGTCAACTTCCACGGCTCCTCGAGCTTCGGCCAGGCGTTCGTCGAGTCGATCCTGGGCGCCCCGGGCGACAAGCCGTTCCAGGACGTGATGGCCGCGACCGACTACCTCGTCGCCGAGGGCTCCGTCGACCCGAAGCGGGTGGCGGCGGCCGGCGGGTCGTACGGCGGCTACCTCGTGAACTGGATCGCCGGCCAGACCGACCGCTTCGCGGCGCTCGTCAGCCACGCCGGCATCTATTCCCTCCTCGGCCAGTTCGGCTCCGACCTCGCCTACGGCCGCCAGCATTCCTACGGCGCCTATCCCTTCACGAACCCCTCGGCGATCGAGCGCTGGAGCCCGAACCGCTACGCCGCGAGCCTGAAAACGCCGATGCTCGTCGTCCACGGCGAAAAGGACTTCCGTGTCCCGATCACGCAGGGGCTCGAGCTCTACGGCGTCCTGACCGCCAAGGGGGTCCCCGCCCGCCTCGTCGCCTACCCCGACGAGAACCACTGGGTCCTGAAGGGAACGAACGCGAAGCACTGGTACGGCGAGGTCCTCGGGTGGCTCGCGAGGTGGCTGAAGTAGCGCCCCTCAGCGCCGCGCCGGCATCCGTTCGACCAGGAGCTCGAGAACGATCGCCGCCCGCCCGCCGTCCCAGCTCGAATCGATCGTCCAGCGGAGCGGCTTGCCCAGCTTGAGCCGGAACGTCTCCGCCCGGCGCGCCACGAGGGCCGGGCCGCCCGCCGCCGGCGTCCTCGTCACCGCCGCGAAGACGGCGAAGAGCAGGCTGTCGTCCTCCGCGCGAAGCTCCAGGGGCAGGCCGTGAATCTCGGCGACCTGGCCGAAGGCGTCCTTCGGTCCCGCCTCGAAGCCCGACTTCGTGCTGAAGCCGGAGTCGGAGCGGAACGCGACTCTCGGCTCGGAGAGGCTCTCCTCGGCGGCCTCCGTTCGCTCGAGGAGCTTCATGGTCAGGACGAGCGGCTCCGGATTCGGGACGCGGAGGGGCTCTTTCACCACCGCTCCGGGTAGCGGATCTCCGACCTCCACGAGCAGCCGGGGATCGCAGCCGGCGAGCCACACTCTCGTCCCGGAGGCGGCGGCTTCGCCGAGGATCCTCCCCTTCGCACCTCCACCCGAAGGATCGACGGCGGCGAGGGCGATGCCATCCGTCGCTCCCCCTCGCGCCCCGAGGCGGCCGAGAGTCAGGGGCTCGGCGCAGCCCGGCACTTCGACGCGGCCGACGAAGTCGGGGACGCGGACCGCGACCGGGGGGTCGTCGGCGCCGTCGAGCCAGAAGCGGAGGGCTCCGCCGAGCGGGACGGGCTCGGACGCCGGCGCCGCGGGGACCGTCGCCGCTCCGGTCGCCTTCGAGCCGGCCTTCGCTCGCACCCGGAGGACCTTCGACGAGACCGTGACTTCGACGTTCGCGGCCTGTCCGATCATCTCGAGGGCCTTCCGGAGCGGCACGTTCGAGATCTCCACGCTCACCCGGCCGCCGACGTCGGGGTCCAGGATCGGCGTGACGCCGAGGAGGTCGGCGAACTTCTCGAGGACGTCGACGACGGAGGCGTCCTTCAGCTGCAGGGCGATGGGGACGTCGAGGCGGTCCTGCGTGTCCATCTCGACCGGGACGGGCGAGGGTGCGGCTTCGAGGGCGGGAGCGCCCACGAGGGCCGCCGCGACGAGAACGGGAAGGATCACAGCCGGTCTCCTTTCATCGGTCGGGACGGCGGAAGCGATTCGGCCCGGCGGACGAGGTCGGGTCCGGTCAGGACGACGCCCGTCTCGTCCCCCTGGAGGACGAACACTGTCGGCGGCTCGGGCCGTCGGGCGAGGGCGACAGAGAGGAGCGCGACGGCGACGAGGGAGGCCGCGAGGAGGCCCGAGGCCGCCGTTCGCCGCGCGCGACGCCACCTCAGGACGGAGGCCTGCGCGGCGACAAGAGGGTCGGCGAGGAGCGCGTCCCGCCGCGCCGTGGAAGAGCAGGCCGGGCACGCGGCGAGATGGGCGGAGAGGGCGCTGTCGTCGAGGTGGTCGAGGTCGGGGCAGCTCATGGTTCTTCCTCCAGGATCGCGGCGATGCGGCGGCGGCCTCGGCAGAGCCGGGCGCGGAGCGCCTCCTCCCCGATGCCGAGCGCCCGCGCGGCCTCCGCCGGGGTGAGCCCGTCGTCGGCCACGAGGCGAAGCGCGCGCCTCGTTCCCTCGGGGAGCGACTCGAGCGCCGCCGCGGCCCGCCGCGCGCGTTCGGCCAGGAGGGCGCGCGACTCGGGATCGAGGTCGTTCGTCGCCCGGAGCTCCTCTCCGGTCGTCACCTCGGTCGCGGCCCGCCGCCGCCGCGAGGCGTTCGCCCCGATCCTCCAGGCGATCGCGAAGAGGAGGGAACGCAGCGGGCCGGGCGCCGGCGCACCGAACCGTCCCGGCCGGCTGAGGAGGAGGACGAAGAGGTCCTGGACGAGGTCGCGGGCGTCCTCGCCGTGGCCCCGGCGCTCCAGAAAGGCGCGGAGGGAGGAGCCGATTCGGAGCGCCTCGTCGACGACCGGCGCCGCCGGCGCTCCGCAGAGCTCTTCGGGAAGGTCGCTCACGACACGGTAATGTCGCACGGCGACGTCGCGTGACGCCGCCGTGCGAAGAATCGCCACAGTCCGGGCCGCGAACGGCGGGCGGCCTGACCTTCCGGCCCGCCGCCCCGCCCCTCAGACCCCGGCGTTCGCCTTCAGGAAGGCGATCACCTTCTCCGGGTCGTGGCGCTTGCCGGACTCGAGCGAGCCGGTCTCCTGGACCTTCACGGCCTTGCCGGTGCCATCGAGGACGACGAGGAGCGGGACGCCCGTCTTCGGGTCGGCGCCCCAGCCCTTCGCGAGCTCGAGGTTCTTCGTCATCCGTCCGACGTCGACCTTGACCGGGATGTACGACGCCGCGAGCGCCGCGGAGACTGCTTCGTCCTTCGTGAAGAGCCGATCGAGCGTCCGGCACCAGCCACACCAGTTCGCCCCGAGCGTGACGAGGACCCGCTTCTTTTCCTTCTTCGCCTTCGCCACGGCCGCGGCGACGTCGGCCTTCGCGTCGGCCGCCTCGTCGTAGACCGGCGGGGAGGGAGGCCTCCGGACGGCGGGCGCCTCGGCGATTCCGGGTCCGGGCTGCTTCTGGGCGGCTCCTGCGACCCCCGGTCCCGGCTGGGCGGGAGCGGGTTGCGCGAGGAGGGCGGCGGCGAGGGGGAGGAGGGCGAGCTTCATGGCAGGAGAGTTCTACGGACGTCCGCCCGTCCGCGTTTCGCATGCCGGGTCACTCGGGCGAAGGACCGTCGCCCCGGGGGTCGCGTCGGGCGAAGCCCCGCGTCGGGCCCCGCGTTAGGTGCCGATCACTTCCAGACGGAGGGACCATGCCAGAGACCCAGGCGCCCCGACGGGCCACCGCTCGCGCCGCCGCGCTCCTCCTCTCGCTCGCCGCGCTTCCGCTCGCGGCCCAGCCGGTCCGGAACGGCCCCCTCCCCGGGCCGCTCCCCCTCTTCCCGCCCGACAACTGGTGGAACGTCGACGTGAGCACGGCGCCGCGCGACCCGAACGAGGCGGCGATCCTCGCGTTCATCGGGATGAATCGCGGTCTCCACCCCGACTTCGGAGGGGACGTCTCGGCGAGCGGCCCCGACATCTACGGGATGCCCTACATCGTCGTCCCGGGATCTCAGCCGCTCGTGCCGGTCGCGTTCGACTACGACGACGAGAGCGACCCGGGGGCGCCCGGCCGGCCCGTCGGCTACCCGATTCCGCCGGAGGCGAAAACGGAGCCGAAGTGGCTCGAGGGGGGATGGCCCGGGAGCTCGGGCGCAGGCGGCGACAAGCACCTTCTGATCGTCGACCGCGACAATCGGCTCCTCTTCGAGACGTGGGACACCCGTTGCGTGCCGGAGGGCTCCGCGTCGTGCACCTGGCGGGCCGGCTCCGGGGCCGTCTTCCCGCTCGACGGGAACCTGCGCCGCCCCGACGGCTGGACGAGCGCCGACGCCGCCGGCCTCGCGATCCTTCCGGGCCTCGTGCGCTACGACGAGGTCTTCGGGAGCGAGCCGATCCGCCACGCCTTCCGCTTCACCGTCCGGGCGACGAACGGCTACGTCTTCCCCGCCTCCCACCGGGCCGGCACGACTCCGGGCGCGCCTCCGTTCGGGACGCGCCTCCGGCTGAAGGCGTCGCGCGACCTCTCGGAGTTCCCGGCGCCGGTGCGGCGGATCTTCGAGGCGATGAAGACCTACGGCCTGATCCTCGCCGACAACGGCTCGGACATGTACGTCCAGGGGACCTACGACACGCGCTGGGACAACGACGTCCTGAACCCGGCGTTCGCGCGCCTGAAGGTCTCGGACTTCGAGGTCGTGCAGCTCGGGTGGCAGCCGGCCGGACTCCCCGTCGACCCGTGCGAGGCGGGGCCGGGTCCGTCCTGCCACGAGTGGCTCCTCGCATCGGGCGCGCGGGTGCGCGGCGACGGCGGAACGAGCTGGAAGACCGACCTGACGGCCGTGAACGGCGGCGAGTCCGAGGCGACCCTCTTCCTCCGTTTCCTCGGGCACGACGCCGACGGGCGGAACGGCCCGGAGCGCTCCTTCCGCCTCGCCGCCGGCCGCTCCATGACCTGGAGCGACGTTCTCGGCTCCGTCTTCGAGCTCGAGGAGGCGTGGGGTGCGATTCAGCTTCGCTCCGCGAGCCCCGACCTCGTCGTCACGAGCCAGACCTTCACCCCCGGCGGCGGCGGCAGCTACGGGCAGTCGGTCCCCCTCTTCGCCGAGACGGAGCTGATCCGGGGCAGCGCGTCGCGGACGATCCCCGCGATCCGCGAGGACGCCTCCTTCCGGACGAACCTCGTCCTCGCGAACGGCAGCGAGGCCGCCTGCGACGTCGACGTCTCGCTCGTCTCGGAGGGCGGGACCCTCCTCGGCACGCGCCGCGTGCCGCTCCCGCCGCTCGGGATGACGCAGCTGACGCGCGTCGTGAGGGAGCTCGGCGTGACCGTCGCCGTCTCCGGGGCCCGGCTCGTCCTCTCGACGCCGACCGCGTCGGGCGCGTTCGCCGCCTACGCCTCGGTCGTCGACGAGAAGACGGGCGATCCGAGGACGCTCCTGCCGCGGTAGCCCGCGAGCTCGCGGACGGGCGACCTCCTCGGCCGCTGCCGGGAGGTCGCCGGGGCTGCCGGGGCCGCCGATCTGCAGCGTCTCGCGCCGCCCTGCAACGTCTGCAGCTTCGCCACGGCGTCGTCACCCCTCCTCCTCTCCCGCAAGGCCTTGCCCCGGCCGGCTTTCCTCGCTCCCGTGGATTGCAGGCCTCGCGTGGCACGGAGCTTGTGAGGGAGAGGTGAAAGCCGGACGCCGAAGAGGCCGAGCCGGACGACCCGAAAGGAGACACGACGATGAACGGCACCCGGAAGCTCTCGGCCCTCCTCGTGGGCACCCTCTTCCTCGCCGGCATGCTCGCCCTCCCGGCCGCCGCGCAGCAGCAGGGACCCGGCAACGGCGGCGGCGCGAAAGCCGGCACGAAGCGGCAGCTCGGCCCCGGCGACGGGACGGGCGCCGCGCCCGCCCCGAAGGACGGATCCGGCTACGGCACCCCCTACCGCGGCGAGAACCCGAACGCCGGGCAGGGCGCCGGCCCGGGCAACGGAACGGGGAACGGCGGCAACGGGCCGAAGGACGGCACGGGCTACGGAAGGAAGGCCGGCCGCGGCTCGGCGGGCGCCGGGAGCTGCGACGGGACCGGTCCGCGGGGCGGCTCCGGCGGACGCGGCTCCGGCGGACGGCGAGGCGGGCGCGGCTGAGGTCGCGCCGGCGGCAACGGGCACTGCGGAATGCCTCGCGTCCGGGCCCGCGAGGGGAGGAGCGTCACGCGCTCCTCCCCGATTCCGCGCCTCGACCCGCTTCGGCCGGAGCGCCTCGGCCGGACGCCGCGAATCGCGTCGCTGCTATCGTCCTTCCGATGCCGCCTCCGCCGCACCATCACCGCTCGCAGTCCGCGGTGACGCGCTTCATCCGGCCGGAGGAGATCGACGCGCTCCTCGAGCCGTGGGTCCCCGACGCGGAGGACCGCCGTTTCCTGACGCGGTGCCTCGTCGAGGAGGGGCCCCTGCACCACCGGGGGGCGAACTTCGTCCTCCTCCGGCTCCTCGGCGAGCTGTCCCGCGCCGTCGCGTCCGGGCCTGAGCGTCCGGCTCCCGGCCCCGGCCTCCCCGTACCGATGCGCCTCCCGCCCCACCTGCGTCCGGACGGAGAGGACGACGCCGTCTACCCGATCCGCCTGCCGGAGCGCGCCGTGGAGCGCCTCGCGCCGCGCGGCAGCCGCGACTTCGACGCCATCGTCGACTGCCTCGCCGACGGCCCGCCGCAGCACGCCGTCGCCAACGTCCTCATGGCGACGATCCTGGACGACCTCCTCCGGCGCTCCGGGCGGTGATGAGCTTCTTCGCCCCGGGACTCGAGGACGCGTTCCGGACCGCGGCCGCCGAGCTCGGGATGTGCAGCGCCTCCCGCCTGTTCGTGCGGGAGGCCGCGAGCGACGGACCCGACGCCGTCGCGGAGCTGAGCGACCGGCTCGGCCGCCCCTTCCCCGTCCTCGACGCCGTCGCCGCGGCCGCGCTCGAGGGGGCGCCGCTCCGCGGCGTCGACCCGGGCGAGGTCCTCGCGACGCTCGCGGGCCTCCGGAGGCTCCTCGTCGCCGGCTTCGAAGCCGACTTCCTCGACGCCCTCGTGCGGGCGCTGTCCGGCGAGGTCCGCGTCGGCCTCGTGAGGACGGCGTTCCTCGAGGGCGACTGGGAGCGGATCGCCGACAACTATGCGGGCCGCCTCGAGCTGGTCGAGATGGCGGCCTTCGCCGGCTGGGCCGGCCCGAGGAGCGGCCTCCTCACGTTCCTCTACGGCGTCGAGGGGGCCGTCACCCACGTCGCGCCGGCCTGGCTCCGCGTGGCCGGCGACGACGTGCGGCCGATCTTCCGCGAGCTCGTCGGATGGGACGTCCTCGGGCGGCCGATGAGCCTCTACCCGCGCTGGCTGACGGAGGTGCCGGCCGGGAGCTTCACGAGGCTCGCATGACGTTCGCCGCCGCCGCCACGACCGCGATCCTCGCCGCGACCGTCCTGCTCCAGGCGGCCTGGCCCGCGCGGCGCCTCGTCCTCGTCGCATCCGGAGCGGCCCTCTCGGCCCTCGTCGTGAGCCTCTCGGGCGTCTCGACGACCGGGCGGCTCCTCGCTGGCGTCCCGTGGGACGTCCTCGTCCTCCTCGTCGGCCTCGGGCTCGTCACCGAGGTCCTCGTCGCCTCCCGTCTCTTCGGCCTTCTCGCCGTCCGGGTCGCACGGGCGACGCGCGCCGCACCGGGCCTCCTCGCGTTCGTCTTCGTCCTCGGCATGTACGCGGTGAGCGGAGTCGTGAACAACCTCACCGCCCTGATGCTCCTCCTCCCCGTCGTCCTGATCCTCTTCCGGCTGATGGGCGTCTCGCAGCGCTACGTCACCTGGACGCTCGCGACGCTCCTCGTCGCCTGCAACCTCGGCGGCGCCGCGACGCCGATCGGCGACTTCCCGGCGATCCTCCTCCTCGGCCGCGGGGCGATGGAGTTCACGGAGTACCTGGTCCGGGCGGCGCCGCTCACCCTCGCCGCGCTCACGCTCCTCCTCGCCGCCGTCTTCGGCCTCGCCCGCCCGGCCCGCGGCCTCGCGGCGACGCCCCTCTCGGCGCGCCTCACCGTCGCGACGCTCTCGGCGTTCCACCGCGGCGTGCGGCTCGACCGGCGGGCCCTCCTCTCGGGCCTCCTGCCCCTCGCGGGGATGGTCGCCGCCTGGCTCCTCGTCCCGGCCTCGACGGGCGTCGGTCCCGAGCTGATCTGCTGGATCGGAGCCGCCGCCGCGCTCCTCGGCGCCGGGCGGCTCGGAGAGCGCCTCGCCCGGACGCGCGTCGACGTCGAGGCGACGCTCTTCCTCCTCTTCCTCTTCGTGATGGTCGGCGCGGTCGGAGAGACGGGGGTCTTCCGGGACGCCGCCAGGCTCCTCGCCGCGCTCCCGCTGCCGCCGACGGCGCAGGTCGCCGTCTTCCTCGTCTCCTCGGCGCTCCTGACGGGCGTCTTTTCCGCCGGCCCGAGCATGGCGGCCCTGCTGCCCGTCGCCGAGGTCCTCGCGGCCGACCACCCGCCCGAGGCGATCTACGTCGGCCTCGCCCTCTCCGTCTGCGCCGGGAGCTCCCTCTTCCTGACCGCCGCCACGGCCGGCCCGCTCACGCAGGCGCTCGTCGAGAGGGCCGGCCTGCGCGGCGAGGACGGGGCCCCGGTCGACCTCGGGTTCTTCCGGTTCGCCCCCGTGGGCCTCCTCGGCTTCGGCGTCACCCTCGCCGTGGCGCTCGTCGCGACGCTCGCCCGCCTGTAGGCGGCTCGAGCTCCGCCGAGAGCGCCGAGAGGACGCCTGCGGCCGTCTCCAGGTCGCCCGCGGGGAATCGCGCGAGGGTCCGGCGGACCGCTTCCTCGACGGTCCCGCGGGTCGCGGAGGAGACCTTCCGCCCGGCCGCCGTCGCGTGGAGACGCGTCCTCCTCCGGTCCGACGGGTCCTCCGAACGCTCGACGAGCCCGGCCCGCTCGAGCCCCTTCACGATGACGGTCACCGTGCTCGGGTGGAGGCGCAGGACCGCCGCCGTCTCGCCCGGGGTGATCCCCGGAAAACGGCCGACGACGCGCAGCGCGAGGCGCTGCGGCCCGGTCACGCCGACCGACTCCGCCATCCGCCGCGAGGTCGTCTGAAGCGCGTGGTCGAGCCGCCAGAGGAGCTTCATGAAATCGAGCGCCTCGCCGAGGGACGCTTCCCTCGCGTGCACCGGGCCCGTCGTCCTCCCCATCTCTCCTCCGCGCGGCGGCGAGCCGCGCCTCCATTTCATCACATCCGAATCGTTTGGAGTCAAATATTTTGACCTCAAACTATTTTCCGGTAGGATCCCCCCGTGACGTCGTCCCGGAACCCCGCCCGTCCCCCGTCCTCTTCCCGCGTCGCCGTCTTCGGCGAGGCGCTCGTCGACGAGCTCCCCTCGGGCGGGCGGCCGGGGGGAGCCCCCCTGAACGTCGCCGCTCACGCCGCGGCCTTCGGCCTCTCGCCGCTCCTGCTGACCCGGCTCGGATCGGACCCGGCCGGCGAGGCGCTCCGGGCCGCGATGGCGTCGCGGGGCATCCCCGCCGACGGGGTGCAGTCCGACCCCGCGCGGCCGACGGGACGCGCCGTCGTGACCCTCAGGGGCGGCGCCCCCCGCTTCGAGATCCCCGCCGGCGCCGCCTTCGACGCGATCGACGGCAGCGCCGCCGCCCGCGTCGTGCACGAGGCGCGGCCGTCGGTCGTCGCCTTCGGCACGCTCGCCCTCCGCGAGCCGGCCTCGCGCGAGGCGCTCCGCGAGGTCCTCGACGCCTCGCCCGCGATCCGGCTCGTCGACCTGAACCTTCGCGCCCCCTGGTATGACGGCGCGGTCGTGACCCGCGCCCTCTCGGCGGCGCACGTCGTGAAAGTGAGCGACGAGGAGCTCGACGAGCTGCGCCGCCTCCTCTGCCTGACGCTCCGGGAGCCGGAGGCGCTCGCCGCCGACGTCGTCCGCCGGTTCCGCCTGAAGGCGCTCTACGTCACGCGCGGCGCGCGGGGAGCCGCCGTCTCCTGGCGCTCGGGCGACGTCGTCCACCGGGCCGAGGCCGACGCCGCCGGCTCGCAGGACGAGGTCGTCGACACCGTCGGGGCCGGCGACGCCTTCACGGCCGTCGTCCTCCTCGGCCTCGTCCGGCACTGGACGGCGGAGGAGAGCCTCCGTCGAGGCGTGGAGCTCGCCGGGGCCGTCACGCGGATCGCCGGCGCGACGCCGGAGGAGCCGTCGTTCTACGCGCCGTTCCTCGCGCAGTGGTCTGAGGCGAAGTGAACGGCTCCGCCGACGGCCTCTACCTCTTCCACCTGAGCCTCCACGGGCTCCTGCGCGGCACGAGTCCGGAGCTCGGGCGCGATCCCGACACCGGCGGCCAGATCACCTACGTCCTCGAGCTCGTCCGCGCGCTCGGGCGCTCGCCGCGCGTGTCCCGGGTCGACCTCGTGACCCGGCTCGTCGAGGACCCCGCGGTCGGACCCGACTACGCCGTCCCGATCGAGCCCCTCGGCGAGAGCGTGCGCATCGTGCGCCTCCCGTTCGGCCCGAAGCGGTACCTGCGCAAGGAGCTCCTCTGGCCCCACCTCCCTGCGCTCGTCGACCGGTGCGTCGAGCACCTGCGAGCGCAGGAGCGGCTCCCGCACCTGATCCACACCCACTACGCCGACGCCGGCTACGTCGGCGTGCGGCTCTCCCAGCTGCTCGGGATCCCGCTCGTCCACACGGGGCACTCCCTCGGCCGGACGAAGCGCTCCCGCTACCTCGCCGCGGGACGCGCCGAGGCGAGCCTCGAGCGCCCCTTCCGCTTCTCGCAGCGGATCCCGGCAGAGGAGGAGGTCCTCGAGAACGCGCGGCTCGTCCTGGCGAGCACGCGGCAGGAGGTCGACGAGCAGTGGGGCGCGTACGAGAACTTCCGCCCCGGCCGTTTCGCGGTCGTCCCTCCCGGCGTCGACACCTCGCGCTTCTCTCCGCCCTCCCCGTTCCGCGCGCGGACGTCGTTCCCCGAGATCGACCGGTGGCTCCGGGAGCCGCACCGGCCGCTCGTCCTCGCCATCAGCCGCCCCTCGCCGAAGAAGAACCTCCCCGCGCTCGTCGAGGCGTTCGGGCGCGATCCGCGCCTGCGCGAGACGGCGAACCTCGCGATCTTCGCCGGCGTGCGGGAGGACGTCGCCCGGAGCGACGAAGAGGCGAAGGCCGTCTACACGGAGCTCCTCCTCGCGGCGGACCGGCACGACCTCTGGGGCTCAATCGCGCTCCCGAAGAAGCACTCCCCGGAGGAGGTCCCGGACCTCTACCGGCTCGCGGCGCGGCGACGCGGCGTCTTCGTGAACGCGGCGCTGATCGAGCCGTTCGGGCTCACGCTCCTCGAGGCGGCCGCGAGCGGCCTCCCCGTCGTCGCGACCGAGGACGGCGGGCCGCGCGACATCCTCGCGAACTGCCGGAACGGCCTCCTCGTCGACCCGCTCGACGTCGACGCCCTCTCGCGGGCGCTCGTCGAGGCGCTCGGCGACGCCGGCCGCTGGTCGAGCTGGTCGCGCAACGGCCTCCGGCGCGTCCGCGACACCTACTCCTGGGACGGCCACGTCTCGCGTTACCTCGCGCTCTGCGAGCGGCTCCTGCGCCGCGACCGAAAGGCTCTCCGGCGGCGGCACGCCGCCCTCAAGGCGACCCCTCTCGCCCACCTCGCGGACGCGACCCACCTCCTCGTCACCGACATCGACGACACGCTGATCGGCGACGCCGCCTCGCTCGCCCGGCTCCTCGAGTGGCGCCGCGCGCACGCCGGCCGCGTCGCGTTCGGCGTGGCGACGGGGCGCTCGTTCCCGAGGACGCTGGAGGTCCTCGCGAAGTGGCGCGTCCCGCTCCCCGACGTCCTCGTCACCTCGGTCGGCACCGAGATCCGCTTCGCCCCGGAGCTCCGGCTCGACCGGGCGTGGGAGGGTCACATCCGGCACGGCTGGAGGCGGGACGAGGTCGTTCGCGCGCTCGCCGGCGCGACGAGCCTCCGCAAGCAGCCGGAGGAGAACGACGGCCCCTACAAGGCGAGCTGGGACGTCGTCCCCGGGCGGAACGTCGACCTCGCGGCGATCCAGCGCCTCCTCCGGGCGCGCGGCCTCGCGGCCCGCCTCGTCTTCTCGCAGGGGAAGTTCCTCGACGTCCTGCCGGTCCGCGCCTCGAAGGGGCTCGCCGTCCGCTTCCTCGCCCTCCGCCTCGGCCTCCCGCTCGAGTCGTTCCTCGTCGCGGGGGACTCGGGGAACGACCTCGAGATGCTCGTCGGCGACACCCGCGCGGTCGTGGTCGGCAACCACAAGCCGGAGCTCGAGGAGCTCCGGGGGCGCGACGGGGTCTACTTCGCGACCGCTCCCTACGCCGGCGGGATCCTGGAGGGGATCGCGCACTACTCCTTCGCGACGGAGGCGCCATGCTGACCCGCGTCCACGACTTCGCCGCCGCCCACCCCGACGTCCTCGCCGTCCTCGTGAGCCGATGGCTCGCGGAGGGGCGCGACATCCTCCTCCGATCCGACCTCGTCCGCGGGTGGGAGGAGACCCGGGCCGTCTGCGACCGCGTCGACCTCGCCGCCTCGCCGCTCGCCGAGGCGGCCGCGGCGCTCCACGAGGGGGTCTTCCGCGCCCCCTGGATCGCCCTCTCGTTCCGCACGGGGCCCGGCCGCTGGCGCTACGCGCGCCTCCACGCCGACCGCCTCGTCCCCGAGGAGATCACGGTCTCCGAGTTCCTTCGCTTCAAGGAAGGGATCGTTTCCTACGGGCGCGGCGAGGAGCCGCTCGAGCTCGACTTCGGCCCCTTCGGCCGGGAGTTCCCGCGTCTCACGGAGCCGCGCTCGATCGGGCAGGGGCTCTCCTTCCTGAACCGCCACCTCGCCAGCCGGCTCTTCCGCGACGGCGGCTCGGGGGCGGACCGGATCCACACCTTCCTCGGCCTCCACGCCCTCGAGGGGCGGACGCTCCTCCTCCGCGCGTCGTTCGCCGACACAGCGGCGCTCCGGGCCGCCCTGCGCAAGGCCCACGACCTCCTCGCCGCGGCGGAGCCCGCGACTCCGTACCGCGAGCTCGAGGAGCGCCTCGCCGGCCTCGGCTTCGCCCCCGGCTGGGGGGCGACCGCCGGACGCGCCGCCGAGACGATGAGCCTCCTGATCGACCTCCTCGAGGCGCCGTCCGCGACGCTCCTCGAGGCGTTCCTCGCCCGCGTCCCGATGATCTCGCGCGTCCTCGTCCTCTCCCCGCACGGCTGGTTCGGGCAGTCGGGCGTCCTCGGCCTCCCCGACACCGGCGGCCAGGTCGTCTACATCCTCGACCAGGTCCGGGCCCTCGAGCGCGAGATGCGCGAGCGCCTCGCCGAGCAAGGGATCGACGTGGAGCCGCGGATCGTCGTCGTCACGCGCCTCATCCCCGACGCCGGGACGACCGGCTGCGACGAGCGGCTCGAGCGGATCGACGGCTGCCGGAGCGCCGTCATCCTGCGCGTCCCGTTCCGCGAGGCGGACGGGAGCGTCGTCCGCCCGTTCCTCTCCCGCTTCAAGGTCTGGCCCTACCTCCACCGCTTCTCCCACGAGGTGGAGACGGAGGCGGCGGCGGAGCTCGGCGGGAGGCCCGACCTGATCCTGGGCAACTACTCCGACGGGAACCTCGTCGCGGCCCTGATCGGCATGCGCCTCGGCGTGACGCACGCGACGATCGCGCACGCGCTCGAGAAGACGAAGTACCTCCTCTCGGCGGTCCACTGGAAGGAGATGGAGGAGGAGTACGCCTTCTCCGTTCAGTACACGGCCGACCTCTTCGCGATGAACAGCGCCGACTTCATCGTCACGAGCACCTACCAGGAGATCGCCGGGACGAAGGAGGCGGTCGGGCAGTACGAGAGCTACTCTTCGTTCACCATGCCGGGCCTCTACCGGGTCGTGAACGGAGTCGACGTCTTCGACCCCCGCTTCAACATCGTCTCCCCCGGCGCCGACGCGGACGTCTACTTCTCGTTCCGCGATCGGGAGCGGCGCCTCGCCGTCCTCCACCCCGCGATCGAGGAGCTCGTCCTCGGCGAGCCGGGGCCCGAGGCGCGCGGCCGGCTCGTCGACCCGGGCAAGCCGATCGTCTTCACGATGGCCCGCCTCGACCGGATCAAGAACCTCGCCGGCCTCGTCGGCTGGTGGGCGCACGACGAGCGACTCCGGTCCCTCGCGAACCTCGTCGTCGTCGGCGGGCACGTCGACCCCGACCGCTGCGCCGACGGCGAGGAGCACGAGCAGGCCCGGCTCCTCCACGACCGGATGACGCGCCACGCCCTCGACGGCGAGGTCCGCTGGATCGGGAAGCGGCTGGACCGCCACCTGACGGGCGAGCTCTACCGGTGGGTCGCCGACCGGCGCGGCCTCTTCGTCCAGCCGGCGCTCTTCGAAGCGTTCGGGCTGACGGTCGTCGAGGCGATGGTCTCGGGGCTCCCGGTCTTCGCGACCTGCCACGGCGGCCCGTCCGAGATCATCGAGGACTCCCGCTCCGGCTTCCACGTCGACCCGAACGACGGCGCGGCGGCGACGGCGCGGATCGCCGCCTTCCTCGAGCGCTGCGCGGCCGACCCCTCCGCGTGGGACCGCGTCTCCGAGGCGGCCGCGGCGCGCGTCGCCGCCCGTTACACGTGGCGACGCTACGCGGAGCGGATCATGACGTTCTCGCGGATTTACGGGTTCTGGAAGTTCGTCTCGGGGCTCGAGCGGCAGGAGACGGCGCGCTACCTCCAGACGCTCGATCACCTCCTCCTCCGTCCCCGCGCCGCGGCCGTCGGCGGAGGCCCCGGCTGAGCGGGATTCCCCCGTCCGGCGGCACCGGGCCGCGCGCGTGGCTGGAGGCGTTCCTCGCTCTCCTTCGGCCGCGCTCGCGCCAGGGCGTCCTCGTCACGGTCGTCCTGATCGGCGCGGGGTGCGGCCTCGTCGCGGTCGCCTTCCACGGCGCCATCGAGCTCCTTCGCGCCCTCTTCGTCGGGACGGCGCTCCGGCAGGCGAGCCCCCTCGCACGCGGGGCCCTCCTCGTGGCGATCCCGGCGGCCGCCGGGGCGCTCCTCGCCTACCTCGTCCCGCTCTTCGCTCCGCGCGCGGGCGGGGGGCTCGCCCTCGTCCGGAAGGCGTATGCGGGCGACCCGACGACCCTCCTCGACCCGCGCACCCTCGTCGGAGCCTTCGGCGCGAACTCGCTCTCGCTCGGCGCTGGCGTGCCGCTCGGCCCCGAGGGCCCGACGGTCGTCCTGACGAGCGGCTTCGCCGCGTTCGCCGCGCGCTGGCTCCGGCTCCCGGGGCGGTTCGTCCGCGGGATGGTCCCGGTCGGGACGGCCGCGGGGATCGCGGCCATCTTCAACGCGCCGATCACCGGGGTCGTTTTCGCGCTCGAGGAGGTGATCGGCGCCGCCTCGCGCGGCGTCCTCGGAGGCTCGCTCCTCGCCGCGGTCGCCGCGGCCGTCGTCGAGCGGACGTTCCTGGGCGGCGGCCGCCTCCTCCCCGCGGCTCCCGCCCACTGGGGCGACCTGCGCGAGCTCCTCGGCTTCGCCGTCCTCGGCCTCCTCTGCGGCGCCGCGGCCGGCTGGCTGCCGCGCTTCGTCCCGATCCTCGGTCGAGGCCTCGAGGCGCTCCTCGTGCGGACCGGGCGCCACGCCCTCGTGGCGCGCGGCGCCCTCGCCGGGGCCGTCGCCGGCCTCCTCGGCGTCGTCGCGCCCGAGACGCTCGGCATCGGCTACCCGGCCGTCTCGGAGTGGCTGACGGGAGGAGGCAGCGGGCCGCAGGCCGCGATCGCGTTCGCGGCGAAGCTCGCCGGCGTCTCCCTCGCCCTCGCCGCGCCGCTCGTCGGCGGCGTCTTCGCGCCGTCGCTCTTCCTCGGCGCCTCGCTCGGCGCCGCCGCGGGGCACCTCGGCCAGCACCTCTTCCCGCTCGCGCACATCGAGCCGGGGGCCTGGGCGCTCGTCGGGATGGGGGCGTTCTTCGCGGGGTTCCTCCGGACGCCGATCGCCTCGGTCCTCATCGTATTCGAGGTGACCGGCGACTACGGCCTCGTCCTCCCCCAGATGCTGACCGTCGTCCTCGCCTCGGTCGTCGCGCGGAGGATCTCGCGCGAGACGCTCGTCGAGCGCGCGCTCGCCCCCGCCGAACGGCGCCCCGGGGGCCGCCACGATCCGCTCGCCACGCTCCGGGTCGCCGACGTCATGACGACCGACCTCCGGTCCCCGCGCGCCTCGATGACGATCCTCGAGGCGGCCCGCGTCGCCGCCGGCACGCGCCACGAGCAGTACCCCCTCGTCGACGACGCCGGCCTCCTCGCCGGCGTCCTCTTCGCGCGCGACCTCGACCGGGCGATCCTCGAGAACCGGAAGGAGGCGACCGTCGGGAGCCTCGCCCTCCCGCCGGTCCTCGTCCTGACGCCGGAGGTGACGCTCGACGACGCGGCGCTCCGGCTCGCGCGCGCGGGCGAGTCGCGCGCCCCGGTCGTCGCGTCGGAGGAGGAGCCGCGGCTCGTCGGGTTCCTCTCGTCGTCCGACCTCGTCCGGGCGCGCCTCAAGGTCCACGAGGAGGAGTCGGGCCCCTCGATGGCGGACCTCGGATGAGCCGCCGCGGGGCCGGCGCCTCGGCCGTCCTCGCGCTCCTCCTCGCGGCCTCCGCGTGCCGGCCGGGCGGGAACGCCGCGCCCGGCGACGGCGTCGTCCTCCGGATGCTCGTCCCCGCGAACGAGCGCCCCTTCTGGCTCCCTCTCGCGGAGACGTTCGCGAAGGCCCGGCCCGGCGTCCGCCTCGAGCTCGAGGAGGGGCCGGTCCCGACCGACCTGCGCGAGAGCCTGACGACCTCGGCGCTCCTCTCGCGCGACGGCGCCTACGACCTCGTCTACCTCGACGTCACCTGGACCTCGAAGCTCGCCGCGGCCGGCTGGCTCCTCCCGCTCGACGACGCCTTCGGCGAGGAGGAGCGCGCCGCGCTCCTGCCGCAGGCGCTTACGGCCGGCGTCTTCCGCGGGCGCCTCTACCGCGTGCCGTTCCGGACCGACGTCGGCCTCCTCTACTACCGTGCCGACCTCCTCGCGAAGGCGGGGATCGCTCCGCCGCGCACGTTCGCCGAGCTGGAAGCCGCAGCCCGACGGCTCCAGTCGCCGCCGGATCGCTGGGGGTTCCTCTGGCAGGGGGCGCAGTACGAGGGGCTCGTCTGCTTCTTCCTCGAGGTCCTCCACGGCCACGGCGGGAGCTGGATCGACCCGGAGACGCTCGAGGTCGGCCTCGACCGCCCCGAGGCCGAGGCGGCGCTCGCCTTCCTCGTCCGCGCGCGCGGCGCGGGCGGCATCAGCCCCCCCGGCGTCACGGCCTACCGCGAGGAGGAGACGCGGCACCTCTTCCAGTCGGGGCGGGCCGTCTTCCTCCGGAGCTGGCCCTACGTCTTCCGGCTCGCGCAACGGGAGGAGTCGGCCGTCGCCGGGAGGATCGGCGTCCTCCCCGTCCCGACCCTCTCGGGCGCGCCCGGCTCCGGGACGCTCGGCGGCTGGGGGCTCGCCGTCGCGCGCGCCTCGCGCCGGCCGGAGGAGGCGATCGCGTTCGTGAGACACGCGACGACGCTTCCGAGCCAGCGGCTCTTCTGCGCGCCGACCGGCTTCGCCCCCGCGCGTCGCGACGCCTGGGCCGATCCCGAGCTCCTCGCCGCGAACCCGTTCCTCGCCGAGCTCGGGAGGATCCACGCTTCCGCCACCGCGCGCCCCGTCGTCGCCCGCTACGCGCAGGCTTCCGACGTCCTCCAGCGGCACCTCACCGCGGCGCTCGCCGGCCTCTCCCCGCCGCGCGCGGCGCTCGCCGCCGCCGCAAGGGAGACGCGCGCCCTCCTCGGGGAGGCGCCGTGAGCACCGTCCTCGCGCGCCGCGCGCGGCGCGAGCGGGCGCTCCTCCTCTCGCCCGTCCTCCTCCTCCTCGCGCTCGTCGTCGCCGTGCCGGCGCTCCGCGTCCTTCTCCTCGGCTTCACCCGGACGGAGCTCGCGGACGGCGTCGTCTCCTCCTGGGCCGGCCTCGCGACGCACGCGCGGACCCTCGGCGACGGCCGCTTCCTCTCGGCCCTCCGGAACACGGCCGTCTTCACGTTCCTCTCCGTCCTCCTCGAGGTGACGCTCGGGACGGCGCTCGCCCTCCTCCTCGACCGCTCCTTCCGCGGCCGGGGCGTGCTGCGCGCCGTCGTCCTCGTCCCGTGGGCCCTCCCGACGTCCGTGATGGCGCTCGCCTGGGCCTGGATCTTCCACGACACGTTCGGGATGGCGAACGACCTCCTCCTCCGCATCGGCCTCGTCGAGACGCCCGTCGCCTGGCTCGCGCAGCCCGGCACGGCGATGGCCGCCCTCGTCGTCGCCGACGCCTGGAAGACGACCCCCTTCGTCGCGCTCATCATCCTCGCGGGGCTCCAGGGGATCCCGCGCGAGGTCGTCGAGGCCGCGCGCGTCGACGGCGCGGGGGCCTTCGCCCGCTTCCGGCGGATCACCCTCCCGCTCCTCGTCCCGTCGCTCGTCGTCGCGACCCTCTTCCGCTCGATCCAGGCCTGGGGCGCCTTCGACGTCGTCTGGGTGATGACGGGAGGCGGCCCCGGCGGCTCCACCGAGACGCTCTCGCTCTACGCCTACCAGAGCTGGTTCCGCTACCTCGACTTCGGCTACGGCGCGGCGATCGCCGTGCAGGGGATGCTCGTCGCGCTCCTCCTCGCGGCCCTCGTCGTGAGGCTCGCCTCGCGGAGGGAGGAGGCGTGAGGCGCTCCGTCGCCGCGGCGTTCCTCGCGCTCGGCGTCTGCCTCGCGGCGGCCTGGAGCCTCCTCCCGGCCGGGTGGCAGGCGCTGACGGCCGTGAAGCCCGAGGCGCAGATCACCGCCTCGCCGGCCGTCTGGGTCCCGAGCCCTCCGACGACGGAGCACGTCCGCTCGCTCCTCGCGAGAAAGCCGTTCGACCGCTACCTCGCCAACAGCGCCCTCGTCTCCCTCGCGGCGACGCTCCTCGCCCTCGCGGCCGCCGCCCCCGCCGCTTCCGCGCTCTGCCGGATGCGCCCCCGCGCGCGGAGCCGCTGGCTCCTCGGCCTCCTCCTCGTCTCTCTCTTCCCGCCGATCCTCCTCCTCTTCCCGCTCTACGAGGGGGTGAGGCTCCTCGGCCTCGTCAACAACCCGCTCGCGCTCGTCCTCCCCTACGCCGCGTTCGGCGTCCCGCTCGCGACGTGGGTCCTCGAGGCGGGCTTCCGCGAGCTCCCGAAAGAGGTCGAGGAGGCGGCGACGCTCGACGGGCTCGGGCCGCTCGGGCGGCTCCTGCGCGTCCAGCTTCCGCTCGCGGCGCCCTCGGTCGCGGCGGCCGGCCTCCTCACCTTCATCGCGTCGTGGAACGAGTTCCTCCTCGCGCTCTCCTTCACGACGCGGGAGTCGAGTCGCACCGTCACCGCCGGCATCGCGAGCGTGTCGGGCGCCTCGCTTTACGAGGTGCCGTGGGGGCCGCTCTCGGCCGCCGTCGTCCTCGCGACGCTCCCGGTCGTCCTCCTCGTCCTCCTCTTCGAAAGGAGGATCTCCGGCGGGTTGACCGGAGGCGCGGTGAAGGGCTGAACGCGACGAGGCCCGCCGGGGTCTCCCCCGGCGGGCCTCGCTGGAATCCTCGGCCGGAGCCTGGCGCTCCCGGTGCGGGGCGCGCCAGGCCTCCGCCGCGTCAGTCCTTGTACTTGACGACGAGGAACTTCTCGCCCGACCAGAACGCGGCGGCGTCGACGATCTTCAGCGTCGTGTGCGTCTCGTCGGCGGCGAAGAGCTCGTAGCTCCCCTTCGGGTGCGCGGAGATGACCTGGACCTTCTTGAGCGGCGCGTCGATCGCGAAGGCCTGCTCGGCCGTGATGTCGATCTCGCGGAAGATCTCGGGGTCGAACTTCCCGGTCTGGACCCAGCTCCCGCGCATCCCGAGGAAGGCCCCCTTCTTCTCGATGACCCCCTTGGCCTCGAGCTCCTTCTGCCCGGCGATCGCCACGTGCGCGGTGTTGATCACCTTGGTCTGCCCCTCGATGACGGTCTCCTTCTCCGCGATCGTCGCCGTCTGCTCCTCGACGGTCTGCGTGAGGCCGAGGACCTTCGTCTCGAGCTCGGTGATGAGCGTCGTCTTCTCCTCGAGCGAGGCCTTCATCTCGCCGATGAGGCGCTCCATCGAGGTCACCTGCCCCTCCAGCTCCACGACCTTGGCGCCGGAGGCCTTCGCCTTCGCGAGGGCGTCCTTCTTCTCCTGCTCGAGGCGGGCGAGCTTCTGGAGGTTCTCCTGGATCGCCTTCTTGATCGCGTCGATCTCGGTCTTCAGCTCGTCGCGCTGCGTGGAGCGCGGCTTCCCTTCCTGGACGACCTCGATCGAGCTCTTCACGATCTGGAGCTCCTTGGCCCGGAGCTCCTCGAGGCTCTTGGCGACCTCGTCGAGCGTCGCCTGCATCTCGGCGCTCTCGACGCCAGCCGAGGTGAGCTGGCCCTCGAGCTGCTGCTTCTCCTGCGAGAGCTTCTGGTTGTCGGTGCGGAGCTGCTCGATCTCCTTCTTCCAGCCGCAGCCGCCCAGCGCGAGGGCGGCGGCAAGGACCCCGGCGAAGGCGACCCGCGTCGCGATGAACCGATGGGACATGGTTTTCCTCCTCTGAGAGTGCGATCGAGTTCGTTGGATGACTCTCGAGATTACCTCGGAGCGGGCCGGCGGGAGTCAACTTCCTGCCCCGGCCCCGGAGGGGCGCCCGCCGCGGCCCGGCCTCGCCCGGGAGGCCGGGGTGAGATGATCCCTGGCCGAAAAGGGAGCAGAGACCGATGTCGAACGTGCGGACGAAGCGCGGAACGATCGCGATTCTGACCGGGGGAGGAGACGTCCCGGGCCTGAACCCGGCCATCCGGGCCATCACCGTCCGGGCGCTCCGGGACGGCTTCCGGGTCCTCGGCATCCGCCGGGGCTGGGCCGGCCTGATCGAGCTGGACGGGGGAACGGGGAGGCCCGACGGCGACTGCGTCGTCGAGCTCTCCGAGGAGATCGTCAACAAGATCGGGCGGACGGGCGGGACGTTCCTCCACACGTCCCGGACCCGCCCGTCGCACGTCCCGCGGGCGAACGTCCCGGAGCACCTGCGAGACCGCTACTCCGGCGAGATGAACGACCTCACCCCCGAGGTCCTGTCGAACGTCGGGAAGCTCGGCATCGACGTCCTGATCCCGATCGGAGGGGACGACACGCTCTCGTACGGCGTCCGCCTCCACAAGGAGGGGGTGAAGGTCGTCGCACTCCCGAAGACGATGGACAACGACGTCCCCGGGACCGACTACTGCATCGGCTTCTCGACCTGCGTCACGAGGACGATCGAGATGACGCACGCCCTCCGGACCTCGGCCGGGAGCCACGAGCGCTTCCTCGTCATCGAGGTCTTCGGCCGCTACGCCGGCTTCACCGCCCTCCTCCCGACGATGGCGGGTGCCGCGAACCGCTGCGTCATCCCCGAGCACCCGTTCGACGTCGACCGGCTGACGGAGCTCCTGGTCGCCGACCGGACGACGAACCCGAGCCGCTACAGCGTCGTCCTCGTCTCCGAGGGGGCCAAGTTCGCCGGGATGGACGAGATGGTCTACTCGGACCAGGAGCAGGACGCCTACGGCCACAAGAAGCTCGGAGGCGTCGGCGACCTCGTCGCCGAGAAGCTCCGGCAGCTCTCGCCCCGCCACGCCGGAGGGAGGCGGGTCAACACGATCAGCCAGCGACTCGGCTACCTCGTCCGCTGCGGCGACCCCGACGCGCTCGACTCGATCGTCCCGATGGCGTTCGGCAACCTCGCGATGGACCTGATCCTCCGGGGGAGCTTCGGGCGGCTCGTCTGCGTGAGGAACGGCCGCTACGACGACGTCCCGGTCGACGTCGTGACGAGCCGAAAGAAGTCGGTCGACGTCGCGAAACACTACGTCGCCGACCGCCTCCGCCCCCGCTACGAGGACTTCGGGAACAAGCCGGTCTTCATCATGACGAGCGACTACTGAGGCGTGTCCGGCCCTCCCGCGCGAATCCGTCGTAACCTCCGGGCGGAGCCGAGCACGTGATACGCCTCTACGGATTCGTCGACGGGACCCTCCGCGCCCTTCACCTCGCGCCGATGGGCGAGGCGAGCGGCCCCGAGTGGGACGCGGTCGCCTGGGTCGACCTCCTCGAGCCCGAGCCCGAGGAGAAGTCCTGGGTGGAGCGGGTCTGGGGGATCGAGGTCCCCTCGCGCTCCGAGATGCGCGAGCTCGAGGCGAGCTCCCGCTGCTACCAGGAGGCCGACAGCCTCCACCTGCTCACCGCCTTCATCGCGAGCGAGCCGGGCCCCGCGCACACGATCGACGTCTGGTTCAACCTCCACCGCGGTCGCCTCTTCACCGTCCGGCCCGAGAAGCTCCCGCCGTTCCGCCTCTTCCGCCTCCGCGCCACGAGCCAGCCCGAGGAGGTCCGGGAGCCGATCGACATCCCGCTCGGAATCATCGAGGCCGAGATCGACGTCCTCTCCGACGTCCTCGAGGCGGCCTACGCCCGGCTGGAGCGGGTGAGCCGCTCCGTCCTGACCGAGGGAGCGCGCGACCTCGAGGACCTCCTCGAGAAGCTCGCGGCCGAGGAGGACCTCCAGGGCAAGACCCGCCTCGTCCTCCTCGACCTCCGCCGCAGCCTGACCTTCCTCCTCCGCTACGTCGTCGGGTCGACCCCGCGCGCGAACGTGATCAAGGGGGCGCTCCGCGACATCGAGTCGCTCACCAGCCACTCGGGCTTCGTCTTCGAGAAGGTGAAGTTCCTGATGGACGCGACGATGGGCTTCATCAACCTCGAGCAGAACAAGATCATCAAGATCTTCTCGATCGCGGCGGTGGTCTTCCTGCCGCCGACGCTCGTCGCGAGCATCTACGGCATGAACTTCCGCGTCCTCCCCGAGCTCGAGTGGCTCTGGGGCTACCCCTTCGCCCTCGGGCTGATGGTCCTCTCCGGGATCGCCCCCTACTGGCTCTTCAAGCGCAAGGGCTGGCTGTAGCCGCTCACCCCTGCCGCTTCAGCTCCGCCACGAGCCGGCGCAGCGTGGCGTCGCCGTCGTCGGGAGGGAGCGGGCAGGAGCCGGCGCCCCGGTGCCCGCCGCCTCCGAAAAGCGACATCGTGTGGCCGACGTCGCTCCAGCTCGACCGCTCGAAGATGTTGTGCCCCACGGTCGCCATGACGACGTCCCTCCGCGGCCCCCACTGGAGCCTCACCGAGACGGTCGCCTCCGGGAAGAGCGTGTAGACGAGGAAGCGGTTCCCGATCGGGATCGGGGAGAGGTCCCGGAAGTCGGTCACGACGACGTTCGCCTCGAGCCGCGAGGAGGCGAGGAGCGCCTTGCGGAACTCCTCGTCGGCCTCCCGCATCTTCGCGACGCGCTCCGTCACCTGCGGCGAGCGGAGGACCTCGTCGAGCGGCATCGAGCGGAGTGCCATCCCGAGGAAGAGGAAGTAGTCCCTGAAGCCGCTGAGGCCGGTCCTCGAGTCGATCGTGAAGCCGAGGAGGATGACCCGTTCCGGGTCGAGGACGTCGCGGCGGGTCAGGTTCGCCGAGTCGACCCGGTCGGTCCCGGCCACGAGCTCCCCGTATCGCTCGAAGAGCCGCCACCCCTTCCGCTCGCAGTAGTAGTCGTGGACGAGGCGGGCCGTCGACGGGGCGAGGCCGTATCGCCCCTGGAAGGCCGCCTCGGGCCGCGCGTTCGCGTCGACGAGCTCGTGGTGGTCGAACCACATCGAGCAGCTCGGGTGGAACGGGAGGTTCGCGAGGACGTCCCCGTCGCGCACCTCGAACCGCCCGTCCGTCAGCTCCTGCGGGTGGACGAGCTCGATCGCGTCGACCTTCTCGACCGACGTGATCAGGACCGAGCAGGTGAGGCCGTCGAGGTCTCCTCGCGTCACGAGCCGCATGCCGATTCGCCCCTTCTCTCGCGGTGCGGCCGGCCGGACGGACCCGCGGGACCGTCCGGCCGGCCAGGCCGCGTCAGACCTTCTCGAAGACCGTCGCGACGCCCTGGCCGAAGCCGATGCACATCGTCGCGACGCCGACGCGGGCCCCCCTCGCCTTCATGGCGTGGAGGAGCGTCGTCGTGATCCGCGCGCCCGAGCAGCCGAGCGGGTGCCCGAGGGCGATCGCGCCCCCGTTCACGTTCACCTTCTCCTCCATCACGTCGAGGAGGCCGAGGTCCTTGATCACCGGGAGCGACTGCGCCGCGAAGGCCTCGTTCAGCTCCCAGAGGTCGACGTCGCCCGCCTTCATCCCGATCCGCGCGAACGCCTTCTTCACCGCCGGGACGGGGCCGTAGCCCATGATCGACGGGTCGCAGCCGGCCGCCGACATCGAGCGGATGCGGGCCATCGGCGTCTTCCCGAGCTCCTTCGCCTTCTCGGCCGACATGACGAGGAGCGCGGCGGCGCCGTCGGAGATCGCCGAGGAGTTCCCCGCCGTGATCGTCCCGCTCTTCGGGTCGAACGCGGGCTTGAGCTTGGCGAGCCCCTCGAGCGTCGTCTCGGGGCGGATCACCTCGTCGAAGTCGAAGAGCCTCAGCGCCCCGTCCTCGTCGTGCCCCTCGAGAGGGGCGATCTCGGCCCGGAACGCGCCGGACTGCGTCGCCTTCCAGGCGCGCATGTGCGAGCGGTGGGCGAACGCGTCCTGCTCTACGCGCGTGATCCCGTGGAGACGTCCGAGGTATTCGGCGGTGAGCCCCATCGCGCCGGCCGCCTTCGCGTTCCGCTTCGCGTTCTGCGGCGCGAAGTCGACGCCGTGCGTCATCGGGACGTGCCCCATGTGCTCGACGCCGCCGACGACGAAGAGGTCGCCGTAGCCCGCCATGATGGCCATGGCGGCGGAGTGGAGGGCCGTCATCGACGAGCCGCAGAGGCGGTTGATCGTCTGGGCGGGGACCTGCTTCGGGATCGACGTCAGGAGCTGGGCGAAGCGGGCGACGTTGTAGGCCTGCTCGAGCGTCTGCTGGACGCAGCCCCAGATCACGTCGTCCACGTCGGCCGGGTCGACCTCGGGGTTGCGGGCGAGGAGCGCCTTGATGACCTCGGCCGAGAGCGTCTCGGCCCTCACGTTCCGGAACATGCCGCCCTTCGAGCGGCCCATCGGCGTGCGGACGGCATCGACGATGACGACGTCTCTCATCTCATCACTCTCCGTGGAAGCCCTTGCCGGTGGCGGCGAGGCCCTTCAGCTGCGCGGTGGGGGCGTAGAGGGCGCCGAGAGCCGCGTGCTTCTCCGCGGCGGCGAGGAGCGCCTTCGATCCCGTGGCGTCGGCCCAGCGGAAGATCCCGCCGCGGAAGGGCGGGAAGCCGAGGCCGTAGACGAGGGCGAGGTCGACCTCGGTCGGCGTCGCGACGATGCCGTCCTCGAGGCACCGGGAGCACTCGAGGAGCATCGGCAGCATCATCCGCTCGACGATCTCGGCGTCGCTCACCTCGGGCGAGGCCTTCGCGTGCGCCTTCATCGCCTCCTCGGTGAACGGGTCGACGTTCTTCTTCGGCGGCCCCTTCTTCTGCGGCTCCCAGAGATAGAAGCCCTTCCCGTTCTTCTGGCCGTAGCGCTGGGCGGCAACCATCTTCTCGATCGCGCTCTCCCCCGCGTGCGACATCCGGTCGGGGAAGGCGGCGGCCATCACCTTGTCGGCGTGGACGCCCGTGTCGATCCCGACGACGTCGAGGAGGAGGGCCGGACCCATCGGCCAGCCCCACTTCTCCATCACCTTGTCGACCCGCTTGTAGTCGACGCCGTCCGTGAGGAGGAGCTCGAAGCCCGAGAAGTAGGGGAAAAGGACGCGGTTGACGAGGAACCCGGCGCAGTCGCCGACGACGATCGGGGTCTTCCCCATCGCCGTGGCGTACGCCACCGTCGTCGCGATCGCCTCCGGGCTCGACTTCGCGCCGCGGATCACCTCGACGAGCGGCATCCGCGGGACCGGGTTGAAGAAGTGCATCCCGCAGAAATTCTCGGGGGCCGCGAGCGCCTCGGCGAGGCGGGTGATCGAGATCGTCGAGGTGTTCGACGCCAGGATCGTCCCGGGCTTCACCGCCTTCTCGAGGTCGGCGAGGACCGACTTCTTCACCTTCTCGTTCTCGACGACCGCCTCGACGACGACGTCGACCGCGCCGAAGTCGCCGTAGGAGAGGGTCGGCGTGATCCCCGCGAGGACCTGCGCCATCTTCCCGGCGGTCATCTTCCCGCGCTCGACCTGCTTCTCGAGGAGCTTCGCCGCCTCGCCCATCCCGAGCTCGAGCTGCTTCGGGGCGATGTCCTTCATCAGGATCGGGACCCCCTTCGAGGCCGACTGGTAGGCGATGCCGCCCCCCATGATCCCGGCCCCGAGGACGGCCGCGCGCTGCACCGGCTTCGCGCCGGCGGTCGCCTTCTTCGCCAGCTTCTTGACGAGCTGGTCGCCGAGGAAGACCGAGACGAGGCCGTGCGCCGTCGAGGTCTTCGCGATCCGCGCGAACGTCGCGGCCTCGATCTTCAGCGCTTCGTCGCGCCCGAGGCCCGCGCCTTTCTGCATCGCCTCGATCGCGGCGACGGGAGACGGGTAGTTCGGGCCGGCCTTCCCGCCGACGAACGCCTTGCCCCCCTCGAAGACCATCCCCGCCTCGACCTTGTTGAGCGGGAGCGGGGCCTTCTTCTCCTCGACCCGCCTCTTCCAGTCGAGCTTCCCGTCGGCCGCGTCCGAGAGCATCCGGAGGGCGACCTCGCGGAGCTTCCCGGGCTCGCAGACGGCGTCGACGGCGCCGATCTTCAGCCCCTCGGCCGCGGGGTACTGCTCGCCCGTGGCGATCCACTCGATGGCGTTGTCGGCCCCGCAGATCCTCGAGAGGCGGACGGTGCCGCCCCAGCCGGGGAAGATCCCGAGCTTCGTCTCGGGGACGCCCACCTTCGCCACCGTCGACGCCACGCGGAAGTGGGCCGAGAGCGCGAGCTCGAAGCCGCCGCCGAGGCAGAAGCCGTTGATCGCCACCACGGAGGGGCACGGGAGGTCCTCGATCGCGCTGAACGTCGCGTCGGTCTCGAGGAGCCAGCCGGCGAGCTCCTCCTCGCTTCGCCTGAAGTGCGTGAGGAACTCGGTCACGTCCGCGCCGACGATGAAGACGTCCTTGCCGCTCGTGATCAGGAGTCCCTTCGGCGGCGCGGCCACGAGGCCCGCGACGACCTCCTTCAGCTCGCCGAGGGTGAGGCTGTTGAACTTGTTGACGGAGTCGCCCTGCAGGTCGAACCGCAGCTCGACGAAGCCTCCGTCCAGCGGAACGGTCTGGATGGCCTTCCCTTCGTACTTCATCCGCCTCTGCTCCTTCCTCAGCTCCATCCGGGAATCCGGTCGGGTTCGGTCCGCGATCATATCCGCCGCGCCGCAGCACAGGAGCCGAGGCCAGGGAGCTGGGGTCAGGTCTTGTATTGTGACTTTCGCTCCCGCGAAAGTCACAATACAAGACCTGACCCCAGGTGTTTCCGCGGCGTAGACTGGGTGCAGCTCCGCTTCGGAAGGAGGATCGCCATGTCCTTCGTCTCGTCCGAAGAGAAGACCCTCGCCTTCGTCGCCGCGCAGCTGGGGGCCTCGCCGAAGGGGCCGCCGCGCTCGCGTGAGAAGAGACGCCCCCTCGTGACCGTCTCGCGCGAGACCGGGGCGGGCGGAAACACGTTCGGCGAGGCGCTCTGCGGCTGGCTCGAGGAGAACCAGCCGAAGGGGCGCGGCCCGTGGGTCCTGGTCGACCGCGAGCTCGTCGACAAGATCCTGGAGGACGACGCCCTCCCGGACCGGCTCGCCTCCTGGTCGCCGGAGGACCACCTCGCGGGAGTCTCGTTCGTGATCGAGGAGCTCCTCGGCCTCCACCGCGCGGCCTGGAAGCCGATGCAGGAGACGACGGAGACGATCCTCCGGCTCGGAGAGATGGGGAACGTCGTCCTCGTCGGGCGCGGCGCGAACGTCATCCTCGGGCACCTGCCTCAGGCGTTCCACGTCCGCCTCGTCGCGTCGCTCGAGAGCCGCGTCGAGAACGTCGCCGCGGCCCGGGAGCTTTCGAAGAAGGCGGCCTGCGCCTGGGTCGAGGCCGAGGACAAGGCCCGGCGGCGCTTCATCCGCCGCTACTTCCAGGTCGACGTCGCCGACCCGCTCCTCTACAACCTCGTCGTCAACGTCGACCGCGTCCCGATCGAGGAAGCCGCGCGGGTCGTGGGCGAGGCGGTCCTGGCTCGCGCCGAGCGGGGAGGGTGAGGCCGGCGCAACGTCCCGCTTCGCCGCTCGCGCGACATCAGTAGCTCCCGCACTTCGGGCAGAGGTCGGCGTAGAGCTCGTCGAGGTGCCCCTCCGACTCGGGCCCCACGAAGCCGCAGCGGGGGCACTGGAACGAGAAGAAGCGGATGCGACCCTCCCGGCGGCAGCGCGGACAGTCGACGGTGCCCGTCCCCCGGCAGTAGCCGCAGAGGATCCATTGCTCCTCGTTCCCCTGGAAGCGGATTCGGCCGAGCGAGCTGCAGCGCGCGCAGGGGCCTCCGAGGCCGGTCCCCTGGCAGGTCGGGCACTTCGCGAGTCGTTCGCGCGCGAGCATGGGAACCTCCCGGCCGTCGAGGCCGCGGCTTTCGTTCGTGCGTGCGGAGATCGCTGGAGAAAGTCTACGCTCCGGGAGCGCTCCGATCACCGCTGAAACGCGTACGAGACCTTCAGGAAGAGCTGGCGGCTCTCCGGAGGGAGCCCGCCGTCCTCGGAGAGCGTCCGGGCGTCGCCGTAGCCGAGGAAGACGACGCTCTGCCAGTTCAGGCGGTACCCGAGGAGGGCCGACGCGGAGAACGAGCCCGATTCCGCCTCAACGTCCGTCGGGTAGAGCTCCGGCGCCTGCCAGGCTCCCACGTACTGCCCGATGACCCGGACCCAGGCGCGCGCCGTGAGGGTCCACGTCGCGTTCATCCTCTCGACGTGCGCCGTGAAGAGCCGCGGTGAGCGCCCGTCCGGGAGGTCGACGTCCATCCAGCGGACCTCGCCGCTGAGATCGAGCCGGAGGTGGTCGCCCGGGCGGAAGACGACGCTCGCCGCGAGCCATCCTCCCTTCCCCGTGCGCGACCCCTCGAAGTCGATCTCCTCGCCGATCGCCCCGTCGATCGCGATCCCGGCGAAGAAGCGGGAGGGAACGGCGCCCACGCCGTAGACGAGCCGCCTTCGCGACAGGAGCTCGGTCCCGGCCCGGATCCTCTCGTTCCGAAGCTCGAGGAGGACGGAGCCGTTGTACTTCGTCTCGAGCCGGACCGCGGACGCGACGACCTGGCTCAGCAGCTCCCCCTCCCGGTCGGCGAGGGAGTCGGCGAAAGCGAAGACCCGGACCCGTGAGACGAAGCCGGTCGGCCGGAAGGTCCTCCCGAGCTCGCCGTACCCCTCCCGGAAGCCGACCTGCGGGACGAAGCCGAGGTCGGCCCGGAAGCCGTCGGAGAAGTCCTTGTACTCGAGCCCCCAGTCCCACGTCTCGGTCGTGTGCGACCACCAGACGTCGGCCCCGTGGCCCGAGAGGGAGCGCCCGTCCCACTCCGCCGCCCGCTCGGGGCGATCCGGCGTCTCGCTCCACGACCAGAGGAGCTGCCCCGTCACCGAATCGGTCTCGCTCAGGTTGAGGCGGAAGTCCGGCCCGAGGACTCGGTTGCTCGCCGAGCCGGGCATCTCCTTGGCCGTGACGAGGAACGACGCGAAGGAGCGGCCGACGTCCCGCCGGACCCTCCCGACGAAGTCGAGCGACCGGAAGTCCTGCGCCGCGAGCCCGGAGCCGTTCGGACCGGGAAGGATGACGCTCCCGCCCCCGCGGTCCTCGGCGACGAGCGCCGTCCAGCTCGTCCCGCCCCGCTTCCCCGTTCCGCGAAGGCCCCAGCGCGGCGACGTGACGGAGCGGGTGTAGACGGCCTGCACCGGCGTCGAGAGGAGGTCGACTCCCTCGAGGAAGAAGGGGCGCTTCTCGGGGTAGAAGAGGGCGAAGCGCTCGTTCACGCCGATCCGGGCGGTGTCCGACTCGATCTGGGAGAAATCGGGGTTGAACGTCCCGTCGAGCGCCACGCCGGCGGACGGGGTCCATTTCACGTCGAGGCCGCCGTCCGGCTCGACGGGCCTCGCCACGCTCCCCGTCCCGTCCGCGCGGGGCAACGTCTCCTCCGAGGCGGTCGCGTAGGGCGCCACGACGAGATGCCCGCCCGGGGGAAGCCCTTCGAGGCCGGTCAGGACGTTCTCCGAGCAGATGAAGCAGTTCCGTCCGCGCGGGAGCCGGGCGGAGAACATCTGATAGCGGAAATCGCGCGGGCGGTTCCTGTAGAGGAGGATCCCCCAGGTCTGCGGGTCCGCCCTGTCGTACCGGAGAGAGGAGAACGGGATCCGGATCTCGAGGTTCCAGCCCGTCGGCGTGATCTTCGCCGCCGCTTCCCAGTGGAAGTCGGGCGAGGAGTCCTCGTTCCCGTCGTCCGTCACGGCGTCGTACTGGACGCCGCGCGGGTTCGCGAGGAAGAGGATCGCCGTCCGGCCGTCGTTGCGGGTGTCGAGGATGATCCCGGCGTAGTCGGTCCCGCCCCCGAGGACGTCGCGCTGGGCGAACGGCGCCCGGATCTTCCCGGGTTCGGGGTCGTCGCACTCCAGGGCGGCATAGAGGTGCCGGCCGTCGTAGGCGAGGCGCCCGACCGTCCGGACCTTCGGCGGGAGGTTGTCCCCCGGGTTCGTCTCGTAGAAGGTCTCGACCCGCCCCGCCCCGAGCCAGCCGGCGTCGCCGAGGTCGCCGTCGACCGTGATCGGACCGGCGGCGCGCGAGATCCGGATCTCGGCGCCGCGCAGCCCGTCCGCCCCCTCCGGAAGACAAAGCGCCGGACCGGCCACGACGGCCAGCCCGGCGAGGAGGAGGAGGGAACCTCGGGCTTTCACCCGCCCTCTGATACGGACGGCGGGGGCGCGGGGTTTCGCCCGCGCCCCTCCTCCCGGCCGATCCGGCCCTCCCGGCTACTCGGGCCGCTTCGGCTCCTCGGCGAGCTTCCGCGCCTTCAGCCGGTCGCCCCCGTCCTTCGCGATCGCCCGGTACCACTCCTCGCGGTACTTCGGGTGGGTGACGCCGCCCTGCGTGTCGCGGACGTTGCCGTCCATGTACTTCCAGAGGAGGTGGTCGCCGAGCTTCTTCCAGCGGGCGAAGACCAGGTCGCCCGCCCCGACGGAGTACTTCGTCAGGTAGTCCCGCGCCGCCGCCGGCGAGGCGGCGTGGAGGCGCACGGCCTCCTTCTCGACCTCGGGCTGCTCGGCGAGGAAGCGTCCCTCGAGCTCGTCCTGCGCCGCGCGGACGTCGACGATCATGTCGCTGTAGCGCGAGTAGGCCCAGTTCGTGACGAAGTTGAAGACCCAGAACGCCGAATCCCACGAGAAGGCCGAGAAGTCGGCCGTCCCGACCGCGAAGCTCTTCGGCACCTCGCGGATGCCGCAGTACATCGGCGTGTAGACGGTGGAGTAGGTGTCGTCGACGCCGAACCAGAGGACGCCGCCGACCGGGTTCGGGAGGTACGACCGGAGCTGGGCGACGAACGAGTAGCCGGTCTGCTGCGTGGAGATCGCCCGCTCGTGGACGTAGTCGACGCCGTCCACCTTGAAGCCCATCGGCCGCCAGCGGTACGGGAGGACGAACGGCCCGGCGCCGATGTCCTTCGTCATGTCGAGCTCGGTCCCTTCGAAGTGGTCCCGCATCAGCTCCATCACGTCCTTCGTCGTCAGCTTCTTGTCGGGCTTGATCGCCCAGGGCATCGGCTTGGCGCCCGGGACGGCGAGGATCCAGTCCGACGAGAGGTTCAGCGACGGCGCCGCGCGGCGGAAGACGCTCCAGACCCGGCCGTCGCAGCTCCGGAGCGTGCTCGCGCGGAGCGGAGCGTACGCGTCGGCGAACGAGAACTCCTCGTCCTTCCCCGTGAACCAGCCCTTGTCGCGCGCGAAGGAGACGACGTCCTTCGAGAAGAGGACGTTCTTCGGGTCGTTCCGCGGGAACTGCCGGATCCGCGGCTGGTTCGCGTGGGCCGAGATCATCCCGTCCGGCACCTTCACGGCGACCCAGACGGCCCCCTTCTGCTCCTTCCCCTTCCCGATGATCTCGAGGACCCACGCCTCGTTCGGGTCGGCGATGGAGATCGACTCACCGCTCGAGGCGTAGCCGAACTCGTCCACGAGCTTCGTCATCACCTCGATCGCTTCGCGGGCCGTCTTCGACCGCTCGAGGCCGATCCACATGAGCGAGCCGTAGTCGATGATCCCGGCCGGGCCTTCCAGCTCCTTTCGGCCGCCGAACGTCGTCTCGCCGATCGAGACCTGGTACTCGTTCACGTTGCCGACGACCTGGTAGGTCACCGGCGCCTGCGGAATCCGGCCGAGCGTCTTGCCGGTGTCCCACTCCACGATCTCGCGCATCTCGCCGAAACGGTGGACGCCCGCGGGAGTGAAGTAGAGCTCGCCGTAGAGTTCGTGGCTGTCGGCGGCGTACGTGATCATCGTCGAGCCGTCGGCCGAGGCCCCCTTCGTCACGAGGATGTTCGTGCAGGCGGGGGCGTCGGGCGCGGCCAGGGCGAGGGTCGCGGCGAGGACGAGGAGGGCGGCGGGCTTTCTCATGCGGCTTTCGCGGCTCCTTAGACGGGGCCGCCCTGCCCGCGATCGCCGCGGGGAGCCGCCCCGCGAGCATCGTACCGGAGGCAGGACGACCGCGCCCGACACGCGCCGGAACGCAGGACCTCGCGGGTCCTACTTCGAGAGGAGGGTCCAGGCCCCGATCGCGAGGAAGCCGACGCCGGCGATCGTCTTCAGGAGCTTCGGAGAGAGGAAGCGCTCGAGCTGCGAGCCGACGAGGACGCCGATGCCGGCGGCCGCCGTCAGCGCGAGGGCGGCGCCCGCAAAGACGACCCACTTGCTCGTCTGGCGATCCGCCGAGAAGAGGAGCGTCGCCAGCTGCGTCTTGTCGCCCATCTCCGCGACGAGGACCGTGACGAACACCGTCGCGAACGTCTTCCAGTGCATCGGACTGCCTCCGCCCCGCGTGCGTCGCCGCGCGCCGCGCCCGGGACGCGGGAGGATACCGGAGGCGCTCGCGCCCCGCCTCTCCGGCCGCTACGATCGCCCCGTGGGTCCCGCTCACCGCCCTTCGGCGATCCTCGCCGCGCTCCTCGGCGCGGCCCTGGCCGCGGGCGCCGTCCCCGCGGCGCGCGCGGCGGACCCGCCGAAATCGGGCGTCATCTCCCGTCCGAAGGGCTTCTCCACGATCCGCCTCGTCGCCCCGCCCGGCCTCTCCGTCTTCCTCGGCGACGTCCCGGTCGGGACGACCGACGTCCTTCGTCAGGGTCTCTGGCTGCAGGACCTGCCCGCCGGGCGCTACGTCCTGCGCGTCGAGAAGGCCGGCTTCGAGTCGAAAGAGGTCACCGTCCTCGTCGGCGAGGGCGACACGAAGGAGGTGCGCGTCCTCGCGCTTCGCCCGAGGCCGACGCCCACGCCCGCTCCGCCGGAGACCGCGGCAGCCGCATCCCCGGCCCCTTCCGCGCCGAGCCCGGCGCCCGTCCGCGCCGTGATCCTTTCGCGGAAGCCGGTCGCCGGCGGCACGCTCGTGACGGGCATCGCCTCGAGCGCCGTCGACGCGCTCCCGCTGATCGAGGATCTGAAGTCGGAGTGCCGCTGCACGCCCGCTCTCGAGTCGATGACGAAGCGAAAGGACGGGCTGTACGAATTTCGCGTGAGGCTGCCGGGAACGTAGACTACGGGAATCGCCGACGGGGCGGACTCGAAGGCATGGATTCTCGAAATACCGACACCTCGGGCCTCGAGAGGGAGCCGCTTCGGCCGCTCCCTCCTCCCGTGCCCGGCGACGTCCTCTCGGGGAGGTGGGAGCTCCGCCGCCTCCTCGGCCAGGGTGGCTCCGGCCTCGTCTTCGAGGCGTGGGACCGAGAGCTGAAAGGCGCCGTCGCCCTCAAGCTCCTTCGGCCCGACCGGCTCTCTCCCGCTTCCCTCGCCCGCCTGCGCCGCGAGGTGAAGGTCGCGCACGCGGTCTCGAGCCCGCGCCTCGTCCGCGTCTACGACCTCGGCGAGGACCATGGTCGTCCGTTCCTCACGATGGAGCTCGTCCCGGGCGCGCCTCTCCGGGACCGGACGAGCGGACCGCTTCCGATCGGCGACGTCGTCCGAATCGGAATCGAGGTCCTGGAAGGGCTCGCCGCCCTTCACGCCGCGGGGATCGTCCACCGCGACGTGAAGCCCGGCAACGTCCTCCTCGGCCCCGACGGCGGGGCCCGGATCGTCGATTTCGGCCTCGCCCGGAGCCTCGACCGCGACGAGACGCGCCTCACCGAGACGGAAACGGCCCTCGGCACGGCCGACTACATGGCCCCGGAGCAGGCCCTCGGCCACGACGTCGACGCGCGGTCGGACCTCTACGCCTTCGGCGTCCTCCTCTTCGAGCTCCTCACGGGCGACCTCCCGTGGAGGGCCGAGTCGTCGTTCGGCTCCGTCCTCGCGCGGCTCCGCGCGAAGGCTCCCGACGTGAAGAAGCTCCGCCCTGAGACGCCCCGATGGCTGGGGGAGACGGTCGGTCGCCTCCTCGAGCGGAAACCCGCCGACCGCCACGAGAGCGCGGAAGCGGTCCTCGCGATCCTTCGCCGGGAGTCGGTCGGCTGGCGGGAGGTCCTCGCCCGGCGGAGGCGCCCGCTCCTCGCCGTCGCCGCCGCGCTCGCTGTCGCCCTTCTCGGCGCCGCCGGCTGGCGGCTCGCCGCGAAGCCCTCGCTCGCTTCGGTCGCCGCCGACGGCGCCTTCGGCGCGCGCGGCGTCGACCGCTCGGGGCGCATCCTCTGGAGGCGGCCCGACCTCGACCCCGCGCGCTGCGCGGCGGCGGGCCGCTTCCGGAAGGACGGACCCGTGGAGGTCGCGGCGATCCTCGAGAGGGAGGCTTACGAGAGGGCGCCGGAACGGGTCTACACGCTCTCCTTCCTCGAGGCCGCGACCGGGCGCGTGGCCCGCACGGCGGCCCTCGCGCCCGAGCTGAACGGCTTCCCCGTGAACGAGCGGCGCTTCGCCGTCACGACGATGAAGGCCGCCGACACAGACGGTGACGGCCTCGACGAGGTCTTCGTCAGCTACTTCCACTCCTGGGCGCCGTCCTTCGTCCTGATGTGGAACCCCGCGGACGGGCGGTCTCGCATGACGTTCACCGGCGGCGGGCACCATCGCCTCGTCGACGCGGCCGACGTCGACGGCGACCGGCGGAAGGAGATGCTCCTCCTCGGCATCAACAGCCCGTTCGGCTGGTACCGCGCCTTCGCCGTCGCGCGGCTCTGGGAACGCGACCCGCGAGACGCCTCGCCGCGGATCACCCCCTTCGGCACCTTCTCGGCCGACCAGGCGGGCGCAGGCAGCGACTCGAACCTGATCGACTACGTGCTGCTCCCGCGGGGCATCTTCAGCGAGGACTCCCGCGAGCTGCGCGCCGTCGACGGCACGTCCTTCGCGCTCGACTACGGAAACGGCCGAACCGTCCGCATCGACCTCGGAGGCTGCGGTCTTCTCTCTCCGTCCGAGAGCCTCGATTGCCGGGCTCTGCGACGAAGCCGGATGTCGGCCTACGCGAACCTGCGCGAGGGCCTGCGACGCGGCCGGGCCGGCGTCGCCGACGAGGCCGTCGAGTCCTTCGACGCCGCCGAGCGCGACGCGCGCTCCGCCCGCGACCCGATCCTCCTCGAGCTCGTCCACCGCTGGCGCGGGATGACACTGCTCCTTCACGGGAACGCCCGGGAGGGGGCCGCCGTCCTCGCCGAGCTCGTCCGCGTCTCGGAGAACGCCCTCGAGATCGCCGACGACGCCGGCCGCGAGCTCCACAAGGCGGGCCGGCTCCCCGAGGCGGCCGCCTGGTACTCCCGCGCCCTCGAGCGCGCCGGCCCCGAGCACACCGGACGCTCCGTGACCTACCCGCGCGAAGGGCTCCTCCTCGCCT